>ERZ808252.956-NODE-956-length-23984-cov-6.096536_pt1 | contig 23984 bp, 18 predicted proteins | sample MGYA00521242_ERZ808252 | MGnify/ENA primary metagenome ERZ808252 (study PRJEB31516, sample SAMN03275581) | gut metagenome | biome: mammalia-associated habitat; material: feces | host: Papio cynocephalus | place: Kenya | collected 2012-08-07 ...
ATGTGGGAGATACGTCCTGTGAAGGATGCCTACATGCTGATAAACATACGTACGGGAAAGGCCTTGGCTGATGAAGGTGCCACAACGACACGCACAAAAATCATTACTTTGCCACCTGACGAGACAGACAAAAGGCAGTTGTGGACGTTTGCCTCGCATCAGAGGATATACTACAACCTGGTTAATGTGCAGACCAAGAACATTTTGACCAATTATAACAGTTATGCGACAGAAGGAAACAGCCTGTTCGGCTATACGTCAAGCGCACTTGATGCCACCAACGACGGCCGTATGTGGACAATAGCCCCTTGTCCCAAGCCGAATGGGGCGACAGGCATCAGCAATGTCGAGTCACAGGTAGATTATGTGCTGTCATATTCACCTGTTAGTCATTGTCTTCACTTCAATGCCGATAACTTGTCTGAATTGGTGTTCAAGGTTTATGTCTATAATCTGAACGGCATTTGTGTGGGCTCATTCCGAGGTGATGAGGAGTTTGATATGGGTGGAATGCCCGATGGCACTTATATCGTCAATTGGCAATTTGCCGGTCGTTCACATTCAACCAAGTTCTTGAAAAACTGATATTACCATGGATAGACGTGATTTTTTGAAGAGTGTAGCATTGGGTGGCGTGGCTCTTGCCGTCGGTGCTCCGGCAGAGGCAGCCGAAAAAGCCCGCAAGTCGGTTGTGAAAACGGCAGAATCGGGAGCCGGCTTTGCCTTGTGGCAGATACCGTCACAGGTGAATACCATAGGAAATTCATATGTGTTTCTCACCAACAAAGGCCGTGTTCTGGTGATGGACGGCGGTGTGGACAAGGAGGTTCCCTATCTGCGAGGCTTTCTGGGAGCATTGGGCAATGAAGTCGAAGCTTGGTTCATATCTCATCCTCACGGTGACCACATGGGAGCCCTCAACGAGATTTTAAGACAGCCGAACGGGCTGAAGATAAACCATATATATCATTCGCGCCTGTCACAAAGGCTGCTTAAAATGGAAAGCCCCTATGATGCCTATGCCAATGAGTTTTATAAACGTTTGGATGAGACATCCATACCTGTAACGGATATGCGCGAGCCGGGGCTGGAGCTTAAATATGACGGTCTCAACATGAAAGTGCTTGGTGTGGCCAATGAGGAACTGTCCATGAACACCTATAATAATTCGTCAGTTATATTCAGGGTGTGGGACAAGCGCAAAACGATGGTTTTCCTCGGTGATGCCGGTGTCGAGTGCGGCAATAAGGTATTGAACGGCCCTTATGCCAAATACCTGGATTGCGACTATATGCAGATGGCCCATCACGGGCAGCGAGGTTGCGATGAAAACTTCTACAAGACAGTGAAATTCAGCGTCTGTCTGTGGCCCACGCCCACTTGGGTCTGGAACAACGATCAGGGAAAGGGCTACAACACCGGCGGGCTTAAGACATTTGAAACCCGCCGTTGGATGGATGAAAAAGGCATCAGCGAACATCATGTCTCAACGGTAGAAGGGCTTTGGCATCTGTCTTGAGCATGTAATGTGATGCTGATTTACTTTTTTTCTCCTTGCAGGCATACTTTCTTGCCTGTGTAGTTACTGCCAAATATAAAAAAGTCGTAATTTTGCACCCGAATTTTTTATAGGCACAATTATGGATTGGTTACAATCGCTGTTTACGAATCTTACATCGTCGGCTCACATAGTCTTTATCTATGCCATCGTCATCGTGTGCGGTTTCAGGCTGGGAAAGATTAAAGTGGGCGGAATATCTTTGGGTACGACATTCGTCCTTTTTATGGGAATTGTGGTAGGGCATATCTACAACATATTGGGCATTCAGACCGAGGAAGGCTTTGCCTGTCCTGCCGCAGCCTTGAATTTCGTGCAGGATTTCGGCCTGATACTCTTTGTATATTGTATAGGTCTGCAGGTGGGTCCCGGTTTCTTCTCGTCGTTCAAGCAGGGGGGCATACGTCTCAATATGCTGGCCTTGACACTTGTAGTGCTGAATGTGGGAGTTATGTTTGCCCTTTATTTCCTGGTGTTCGACACCAATAACCCGTCCAATCTGCCGATGATGGTGGGTGTGCTTTGCGGTGCAGTCACCAACACTCCCGGTCTCGGTGCAGCCAACGAGACACTTTCCGAAGTGTTTGTCAACAATCCGGCATTGAAAGAAGCAATGAACGGTCATCAGCTGGCCTCGGCTTATGCCTGTGCCTATCCCCTGGGTGTTCTTGGCATGATAGGTGCCACCATTGCCATCCGCTATATTATGCGCATATCCTTAAAGTCGGAAGAGGATTCCATACAGAAGCAGATGGATGCCAATCCCCATGCCCGTCCTTTCCATATGACCATTGTGGCGTCCAACAAGTCGCTCAACGGCAAGTCGCTGTTTGATGTAAGCCGCTTTCTCGGCCGCACATTTGTCTGCACACGTGTTGAGCATGACGGCCAGATTTTGCAGGCCAACAACGATACACTCTTCTGTGCCGGCGACAAGATGCGCATCGTCTGTGCCGAAGATGATGCAGAGGCCATTACGGCATTCCTTGGAGAGCGCATCCAGATGGACTGGGACGAAGACCATTCTCCGATTATTTCCAAGCGCGTAGTGGTGACGAAGCCCGAAATAGAAGGCAAGACATTCGGCCAGATGCATTTCAACTCTGTTTATGGTGTCAATATCACCCGTTTCACCCGTTCGGGCATGGACTTGTTTGCCAACCGCGATTTGCAGCTTCAGATAGGCGACCGCCTGATGGTGGTAGGCACAGAAGCCAAGGTAAAGCGTGTGGCCGACCTGGTCGGTAACTCGGTAAAGCGTCTCAATACCCCCAACATGGCACCGATTTTCATCGGCATCTTGCTGGGCATCCTGCTGGGAAGTCTGCCCATCACCATATCGGGCATACCCAATCCCGTGAAGCTTGGCATTGCCGGAGGCCCCTTGATTGTGGCTATCCTCATCGGCCGCTACGGCTACAAGCTGCATCTGGTGTCGTATACAACCACCAGTGTCAATCTCTTTGTGCGCGAATTGGGACTTATCCTGTTCCTGGCCAGTGTGGGCATAAAGGCCGGAGCCAACTTCTGGAACACCCTGATTGCCGGCGATGGTATTAAATATGTATGGACGGGAGCCATCATAACGATAGTTCCGATACTCATCATCGGTGTGATTGCCCGTCTCAGATACAAGCTGAACTATTTTACTTTCATGGGGCTGATTGCCGGTTCCAATACCGACCCTCCCTTGCTTGGCTTCTCGAATGATTTGGCCAATAACGATGCTCCTGCAGTGAGCTACTCAACGGTTTATCCGCTTTCCATGTTTCTACGCATCTTGACGGCACAGTTGATCATCCTGTTCTGCTGTTCATAAGCTGAAAGACTGTAGCAATGATGAGGTGGAAACGAAACTACAATCCCGTGGATGCAGGACGCAGACTGTTCCATGAGTTCGAGCAAGGTCACTGGTTTCGCGAGGCACAAAGCTATCTGGCCGACAAGAAACGGCTGGAGGGACTCTTAGGTCTCGTTGCCCGCATGTTCAACAACGGGGCATTGGCCTCCGTGTTGAAAGACTTGCTGCTGCTCTATCACTATGTGTCCGACATTTCGCACGGGCGTTACAAAGCCTATAACCCGGCCAAGCTGCTTCTGATAGTAGCCCTGCTCATCTATGTGGTCACCCCTATCGATATCATCCCCGACTGGCTGCCGGGCATCGGATTCCTGGACGATGTGGCATTGCTGGGCTATGTCATGCGCATGGTCGGTGCAGAGCTTCAGAACTATTATTCCTGGGTCAAGAAGCAATCTAAAGATGTCAAATAGTTTACTTTGGCGTCTCTCAGAAGTTAAATAAAGCATAATTCGGCTTTAATCCGGCTCTTTGTAATCGACCAACAGACGAAAATGTGTAACTTGCGCCCCATTACTTTAACATACAGCCTTGATGCTGTGCAAAACAAACAAAGATGAAACACCAATCATTATTATTAGTGACATTGTTGGCTGCCATACTTGTGAGCAGCTGTGCAAGTAAGAAACAGTTTCAGGCTTTGCAGGCTGAAAACGCCAAACTGAAACAGTTGAATGAAGATACCCGCGTAGAGCTGGCTGAGTGTAATGCAACCACGAAGAACCTTCAAGACAGAATTGCAGCCGAGCAGCAGCGCCTGAAAGATGAAAAAAAGCGGGTCGACGACCTGCGATCCGACTACCAGAAGCTGCAGGGCTCTCTGGATCAGAGCTTACGTCAAAACTCTCAGGGCAACATTAATATATCGAAGCTGGTCGACGAAATCAATGCCTCCAACCGCTTCATCAAGCAACTGGTAGACGCAAAGACCAAGAGCGATTCTTTGAACATGGTGCTCACCAACAACCTGACACGCAGCCTAAGCCGTGACGAGTTGCAGGAAGTAGACGTGAAAGTGCTGAAAGGAGTGGTATATATCTCCTTGGCCGACAACATGCTCTATAAGTCGGGAAGCTATGAAATCAACGACCGTGCAGATGAAACCCTGAGCAAAATAGCCAAAATCATCAAGGACTATCGTGACTATGACGTGCTGGTTGAAGGCAATACCGACCCTGTGCCCATCTCGCGTCCCAACATCCGCAACAATTGGGACTTGAGTTGCTTGCGTGCAAGCTCAGTGGTTCAGGCATTGCAGACACGCTATGGGGTTGACCCCAAAAGGCTGTCGGCTGCCGGACGCGGCGAATACAATCCCATTGTATCCAATGATACCGAATTGGGCAAGCAGCGCAACAGACGCACACAAATCATCATTACGCCGAAGCTCGACCAGTTCATGGACTTGATCGACAAGGCTCCCGAAACCGAAACCACTGCAACGGCAGACTGAAAATGCCTGTCAGAGACATAAGTGAAGAAGCCTTTCGCCCATGGGTGAAAGGCTTCTTCGGCTTTGTAGACCTGTTTTGGGACTTCTGATGACAGTGGTGATGCATCAATAGCCAAGATGATGTTTGTCAGGTATATATGTACTGCGCATTTCGGTCTGTATAGATTGAGAAAACGATCTGTACACATCGCAGGTTGCAATGTGCCGCATTGCAGGTTACGATGTGTACAGATCGCACAATGCAACCTGTACACATCGCATGCCACAACTTGACGCATCGCATGCTGCGATCTGTACACATCGCACGCACAAGCTATACACATCGTTTGGTCCGTTAAACTTTATCGGGTTTCAAGGGTCAGTTAAAGACAGAAGAGAATAGATATAATAATGTTGTCAACCCCGGTCATAGCAGCAATCATCAAGCATGCAAAACGGTTCAAGCGTGCTGTTTTGCTTGTCATCATGTTGCAGGCAGTATTGCCGATGTATGCACTCAGGCCTTATGCAGCCGATACACTCGGCAGCATAGAAGGCCGTGTGGTCAATGATGAAGGCAGGCCCATGGCCGGCATCTCCATGAGGGTGATGACGGCAAACGACAGTATTCTCCGTGCCGGAGCCGTGACCGACTCCATCGGGAACTACCGCATTGCAGGTCTGGCTGCGGGCAACTATGTGATGAGCTATTCGATGGTGGGATACCAAAAAGGCTTTGTCAATTTCTCCGTAACGGCTTCACGCCGTGCAGTCTCTGCTCCCGTGCTGAAGATAGTGCCCGACGACCTGATGCTCAATGCGGCTGTTGTCACTGCAAGTCTGCCACCGGTTACAGTCATCGAAGACACGGTTTCGTATAACGCAGATGCCTACCCTACGCCCGAGGGCTCTATGGTGGAAGACCTGATTGAACGCATACCCGGGGCCGAAATCTCCGACGACGGCAAGATAACCATCAATGGAAAGGAGTATGGCAAAGTGTTGGTCAACGGCCGTGAGTTCTTTGGTGACGACCCGCAAATGGCACTGAAAAACCTTCCTGCCAACATCATCAAACGTATAAAGACCTACGACCGCAAATCCGAGCAGGCACGCCTTACCGGCATAGACGACGGGGTGGAAAACAATGTCATAGACCTCGTGATAAAGCCCGACCTGCTTAAAGGCCTCGTGGGCAGGGCAAGCGCGGCAGCCGGCAGTGATGATAGGTATAGCACAGCTTTGAATGTCAACCGCTTTCGTAGAGACGGACAACTGTCGGTCATGGGAGGAATGAACAACATCAATAACCCCGGCTTCTCTGAAAAAGGCAACGACGCCATGAACTTTTCGCGGGCAGCCCGACCCGGATTCACGGCATCCAAGTCGGCGGGCATTACATATGCCAAGGACAAAAAAGACAGATATCGCCTGTCGGGTAACGTGAGATACGGCTACACAGATGCGGAAAACAGCTCGCTTTCTCACTCGGAAACATCCTACAGTGACTCAAGCTATCGCTATAATGATGGCGAAAATCATTCCGGTCGCCGCCGCAACGAATTGAGTGCCGACTTTAAATTGGAATGGAAAATCGATACCCTGACCTCTCTTCATGTACGGCCCTCGTTCTCCTATTACAAGACAGACAACCGGGCTTCCGGCAGCTCTTCGGCCCAACGCTGGAACGGCAGGGCCGAAGCCGATACAGTTGACATCAACCAACGCCTTTCGCACAATGCTTCCGACAGCGAGGGATCTAATGAAGGCATCAGTCTCAATGCCTCACGGCGTCTGAGCCCCGCAGGCCGCAATGTGGCTGTAAATGCATCGTATGGATACAGCTCGTCAGCTTCAAATTCCCATTCACGCAACATCACCACCTACTACTTGCAGATGCAGCGCAATAGGAATTATAACCGCCGATCCGACGCAGATCGCTTCAGCATGAACTACAGTGTGGGGGCAACCTATAGTGAGCCCCTCTTTAAGGGTGCCTTTCTGCAGTTCCGATATAATTACAGCTATCGCCATGCCCGTGCCAACCGCTATGGCTATCAGGTGGAATATGCCCGTGCCGACTCTGTGGGTCTTGATGCTCCTGAGGTGGATTGGACCGTCGTTCCCGTAGACACCTCCTTGAGTTCTTGCAATGAAAATACCTATATATCACACACATTCAACCTTAACATGCGCCACGTGTCGAAGAAGGTTAACCTGAGCTACGGCATCAATGTTAATCCCCGTCACAATGCAACCAACTACATCTTCGGGCCGAAAATGGATAAGGGACTGGTCACACAAGACTTGTTGAACTGGTCGCCCGGCCTGAACTTCCGCTATCGTTTCAGCAAACGCACATCGCTGAATGTCAGGTATCACGGAAACAGCAACGAACCCGACATAGAAAACCTTCAGGAGGTCATCGACAAGACCAATCCCCAAAACGTGCGCTATGGCAATCCGGCACTCAAACCCTCGTTTACCAACCGCATGGAAGCCAACTTCAACCATTACGGGGAAAAGACCCGTCGCAGCCTGTCGGCCGGATTCCGCTATGCAGTGGTAAGCAATGAAGTGTCGAACATGTCGCTCTATGAATCCTCGTCGGGCATACGTGTCTCCAAACTGATGAATGTTGACGGCCGTCATAGCCTGCGTGCCAACCTGAATTTCAACACGCCCCTCGATTCATTGCAACGGTTCAGCCTGTCCACATCTACGCAGATGGATATGAGTGACGACGTCAACTACAATTCCACACCGCTGACATCCAATGAACTCCTGTCGGCAGGCATACATGCCGATTTCCAGGATTTGCAGCCCGATGACGTAGACAAACTTCAGGCATATGCTTTGAAAAACCACACGCACAGCTTGCGTCTGCGCCAAAACCTGCAGCTGCGCTGTCGCTATGAGACATTTTCAACCGGCATCAGTGCCGGTCTTGTCTACTATAAGATAGACAACAGCATCCGTACTGCCAATAAGCGCGAGACTTTCGACTATCATTTGCGGGCCACGATGCAAATGGACTTGCCCTTGAATTTCCAGCTTGCTTCATCCATAAACTTCACAAGTCGCCACGGATATTCGGCCAACATACAGAAAAACATAGCCTTATGGAATGCGCGCCTGTCTATGCGCTTCCTCAGGAAGAGTGCAGGCCTGCTCACCTTTCAGATATTCGACATATTGCATCAACGCTCGGAAGTGGTGCGAAGAATCAGCAACCTGACCATCACTGACACACGCTCGGCTGCCCTGCGCGACTACTTCATGATAGGGTTCCAATACAAAATCAACACGATGGGCGGCAACCGTGGGAAAGGATTCAAAAGGCAGCGAACGCAAGGAGCTCGGAAAGCCCGCTTTTCCTACTGAATCTGTTCTCGCGTAGAGGCTCTCTTTGCTGAAAGTTCGATGAAATTGGTCAATACTTCTTCACTGAATCGAATTTTTCATCCATGAATGAACAATTGAACATTAAACCTGCTAACTTTGCAGCAGTTTTGAGATAGATAAAACATAGTGTTTAATTTAAAATCAAAGTATGATGAAAAAATTATTTTTATTATTGGTTACAGCAGTAATGACCTTGACTGCAAGTGCACAGGTTTACTTGGGCGGTGAGATGAATTTCTGGCGTGATTGGGAAAACAGTGCCAACAATACAACCTTTTCGATTGCTCCTGAAATCGGTTATAACCTGGATGAAAACTTGTCCATCGGTACAACTATCGGCTATGCCTATTCATATCAAGGTGGCAAGATTGATACGAAAGTCAATGCAATTGTTGTATCTCCCTATGTACGTTACACATGGTTGAAGTTGAACAATGTGAACTTGTTCCTCGACGGCGGCTTTGGTTTTGGCACATACAAGACCAAGGTGGAGGATCATAGCGGTGATGCTCAAAATGCATGGGAAGTGGGTTTGAAGCCCGGTGTGTCGGTTAACCTGACCGATCAGCTGAGTTTCATCGCACACGTAGGCTTCTTTGGCTACAGAACATCAGACGACGCAACTTCAGAAGCCTTTTTCGGTCAGAACGGCTTCGGCTTGAAGCTTGACGGAACCGACCTGAAGTTCGGTCTCGTTTGGAATTTCTGATAAGACATTATCAAGGACAAATAATAGGGCAGGTGGCTTGTCGGGCTGCCTGCTTTTTGTTTGTAGATGTATTGCCATGACATAACTTTTTCTTAAGTTTGCAGTACAAAAACAAGGAAGTGATGAAAAAGGCAATTCTATTATTATTCTTCGCGATGATGCAACAAGTGAAAGCAAACAACAATGTGGTCAATGTCTGGCCCGAAAAGTGTCCGGCAGATGTGGTGCTGGCCAAAGGAAATATGGTTCAGGAAATGGGCAACGACGATATATTGCGTATAAAGCAGATGCCGGTACCCACGCTTGAAAAGTTTCCGGTCAAGAATACAAACAGAGATAAAGTAATCATTGTGTGCCCCGGTGGCGGTTATGGCATCCTTGCCGTGAATCATGAAGGGACAGAAATAGCGCAGTGGCTGAATGCTCTTGGCTATACGGCCTATGTTTTGCGCTACAGAGTGCCTGACAATCGCGATGGCGCGTTGCAGGATGCCCAAAGAGCCGTCAGAATGGTACGTGCCGAAAACCCCGGAAAGAAAGTGGGGATAATGGGATTTTCTGCCGGAGCGAGCCTTTCAGCCCGTGCAGGCACACGCTTTGGAATCAATTCCTATAAGGCCGTCGATGCCATAGACCGGGTGTCGGCCCGTCCCGATTTCGTGGGATTGATATATCCTGCCTATATGGATTTGGGCGAAAACCATACGTTGACTCCCGAACTGACAATTACGGAAAACACACCTCCCTTCTTCGTGTTCCAGACGGCCGACGATGATTACGGCAACAGTGCGTTGGTCATAACCCAGGCTCTGCGCAACCATAAAGTGCCGGTTGAAATGCATTTCTACCCTACCGGAGGCCATGGCTACGGGCTTCGGGCCAATATCGCCAAGGCAGGGGCTGTGTGGCCAAAGCTGATGGAAAAGTGGTTGGAAACGTTCTGAACAGGTTTCTTCCCTGTTAATAATCCATAATAGACTGAAGTGCGTTGCTTCAACGCGGCGGCTTCCGCCTAAGGAAGCGGAGAATCGGCGATTCTGTCAACGGGCATTCTCTTTGTCTCCCGAGCCTGTTTCTTCGATAAATGGCCATGAAGTTTAGACCATTTAACATGCTCAATTTGGGATATTTGGCAGAAAAATGGTTTCTTTGCAGCTGATAATTGACCGGAAAGGCTATTGTTTCCATGTGATTTTGCAAGTAATAGCCAATGTTTTTTCAGTCAGAAAACCAAAGAAAATGCAGATAGTAAGAGTTTGTTTGATATTACTTTGGGCTATTTGTTGCTCCATGCAGGTGCAAGCCCAAAAGAAACAAGTGGGCAAAGCTTCATATTACGGAAAGAAAGCACATGGCAGAGCTACAAGCAGCGGTGAACGTTATCACATAGACAGCCTCACCTGTGCGCACCGTACCTATCCTTTCGGCACTGTCCTAAAGGTTCGTGATCTGAAAACCGATAAAGAGGTATTTGTGCGTGTCACAGACCGTGGCCCGTTCTCTCGCGGCCGTGTGATAGACCTTTCATATGCTGCAGCCAAGGAACTTGACATGCTGCGAAGAGGAATAGCGCATGTGGAGATTGTAAAAGTCGAAGGTGACATCAAGATTCCTTATCGCATGGATGGCAATCTGGATATGCCCCAGCTTGAGGTCGACGATCCGCTCGGCAAGGGCTATTGTCTCCTTTCCGATTGGGCCGAACGCAACCATCAGCTGCAACAGGAAAAATTGGTTGCGCAGTCAGAGAAAAAGACTGCACGCCCCAAAAGTGGCATACATAAGCATCGCACGGATTCAATTCCAAGATGGAGGATTTTTGATAAACTCAGCGCACAAAGCTCTGCTGATGACAAACGCGAGTTCAAGTATATTGAGAACAAACAGTGACGACCTTAATGAGTTATAAATGAAGGATGGACACTTGTCTGTCCTTTTTATGTCAGAATACGAATATGAAAAATGCAACAAAATGCGTGCAAGCCGGGTGGAAGCCAAAGAATGGTGAACCTCGTGTCTTGCCAATTTACCAGAGTACGACATTCAAATATGACGACAGCGACAAGATGGCTCGCTTGTTCGATTTGAAGGATCCGGGCTATTTCTATACCCGGTTGGCAAACCCTACAAACGACTTTGTGGCGGCAAAGATAGCAGAACTCGAGGGCGGCGTGGGTGCCGTGCTTACATCATCTGGACAGGCTGCTTCCTTTTATGCAGTCTTTAATATTTGCGAGGCCGGCGATCATTTCGTTTGCTCTCAGACTGTCTATGGCGGCACATTCAATCTTTTTGGTGTGACGTTGGCCAAACTGGGCATTGAATGCACATTCATTGACCAGAATGCAACCGATGCGGAGATTGAAGCTGCCTTCAGGCACAACACAAAGTGCTTTTTCGGGGAAACATTGTCTAATCCCGGTGTCCAAGTCTTCGATATCGAACGTTTTGCCCGTATTGCCCACAAACATGGCGTGCCTTTGATCATTGACAATACCTTTGCAACGCCGATTAATTGCCGTCCCTTTGAGTGGGGTGCCGATATCATTGTCCATTCCACGACCAAATATATGGACGGACATGCCCTTACTGTTGGTGGGGCAGTGGTTGATGGCGGTACGTTTGATTGGGAAGCTCATGCCGAGGCTTTCCCCGGGCTCACAAAACCTGACGAGAGCTATCACGGCATTACTTATGTCAAGCAGTTCGGACGTGCTGCCTATGCCAACAAACTTGTGGCCCAACTGATGCGTGATTTGGGTGCCATACCGTCTCCCATGAATTCATTCCTTTTGAATATAGGACTGGAGACATTGCATTTGCGTGTTCCCCGTCATTGCGAGAATGCACAGGCCGTGGCCGAGTTCCTTCAGCAACATCCCCGTGTGGCGTGGGTGCATTATCCGGGTTTGAAGACCGACAAATCCTATGAGTTGGCTCAGAAGTATATGCCCAACGGTACTTCAGGCGTAATGTCATTCGGATTGAAGGGCAATCGTGAAGATGCTGTTGCCTTTATGGATCGTTTGAAGATGATAGCCATCGTGACCCATGTGGCCGATGCGCGTTCCTGTATCCTTCATCCTGCAAGCCATACTCACAGACAACTCTCAGATGAACAGTTGCATGCCGCCGGCATTGACTCTGATTTGATGAGGCTTTCCGTCGGCATAGAAGACAAGGAAGACATTATTGAAGATTTAAGACAGGCCTTGGAAGCCTGATGCTTTTATAGTAAAAAAGAAGAAGGTGTGTCGTAATGCACGATGCACCTTCTTCTTATAGGGCTTTAGTCCGCTTATTTCTTTATCTTTTTCTCAACGATGGCATCGATTACCGCTACTGCCGTGATGTTGAGGATGTCGCGTACGGAGCTTTCTGTCTCGGTAAAGTGGATGGGCTTGTTCAGACCCATTTGGATAGGACCTATGATCTCGGCATTGTCGCCCAAGGCATGGAGCATTTGTGCGCAGCAGTTGGCCGAGCTCAAGTTGGGGAATACGAGTGTGTTGACCTTTTTTCCTTTTAGCTTTGTGAACGGGTAGTTCTTGTCGCGCAGCTCATTGTTGAGTGCGAAGTTCAGCTGCATTTCGCCGTCAATATCCATGTCGGGGAATTCGCTCTGCAGGCGTGCCACTGCTTCATGTATGGATGCCGGACTGCCAACCTTGTCTGTTCCGAAGTTTGAATAAGAAAGCATGGCGATGACGGGCTTATGGTTGAAGAATTTAACCGAGTCGGCACTCAGGCGTGCTATGTCGTAAAGCGCATCGGTGTCGGGGTTGCGGTTGATAAGCGTGTCGGCCAGATAGATGGTTCCTACTTTCGAGTTGATGATGTGCATCGTGGCAAAGTGCTTGTAAGGCTTGCGTATGCCGATTACCTCCTTTGCCACCTTGATGACACTAGTTCCTTTTGTATAAAGGCCGGCTATGAAAGCATCCGCGTCTCCGGTCTCAACCATCATCATGCCGAAATAATTGCGCTCGTACATCTTGTCGTTGGCTATTTGCAAGGTGCATCCGTTGCGTTGGTTGCGTTCGGCAAAGATGGCGGCATATTTTTCGCGTTTTGGTGCCATTGCATTGTGACGCAGGTTGACAATCTCTATGCCTGTGAGGTCAAGATTCATGTCTTTGGCTTCCTGGTTGATGTATTCATCGTTGCCTAAAAGAATGGGATGGCATATGCCGTTTTCTTTGGCCAATACGGCGGCTTTGAGTACTTTGGGGTGCGTGCCTTCTGCAAAGACAACGCGCTGTGGGTTGGTGCGGGCTGTTTCAAACAGCGTGCGGCTGAGCTTGCTCTCTTGTCCCATCAGTTCGCGCAGGTGTTCGGCATAGGCATTCCAGTCTGTTATTTCCTTGCGGGCCACACCGCTTTTGATGGCAGCCTTGGCAACGGCCATGGAAACGTTGACAATCAGACGCGGGTCAACAGGTTTTGGAATGAAATAGTCCGGACCGAAACGTAAGTCGTTCACATGATATACTTGGTTTACTACGTCGGGAACCGGTTCTTTCGTAAGGTCAGCGATGGCATGGACGGCAGCGATTTTCATTTCTTCGTTGATGCTGCGTGATGCTGTGTCCAATGCTCCGCGGAAGATGTAGGGGAAGCCGATTACATTGTTGATTTGGTTGGGATAATCGCTGCGTCCTGTGCTCATCAGTACATCCGGGCGCGCTTCCTTGGCATCTTCATACGATATTTCGGGCACTGGGTTGGCCAAAGCGAAAATAATGGGACGTTCGGCCATGGTGCGTACCATGTCTTTGGAAAGGATGTTTCCTTTTGACAGGCCTACGAATACATCGGCACCTACGAGGGTTTCTTCCAAGGTGTGAATATCACGACGGTCTGTTGCAAATTCGCGCTTTTGCTCCGTGAGTTTCTCGCGGTCTGATGTGATGACGCCGCGGCTGTCGAGCATCACGATGTTTTCTTTGCGTGCTCCAAGTGCCACATACAGCCGTGCACACGAAATGGCTGCGGCTCCCGCACCCGACACAACGATTTTTACGTCTGAAAGGTGCTTCTTGGCAACCTCACAGGCGTTGAGCAGCCCCGCGGCCGATATGATGGCCGTTCCGTGCTGGTCATCGTGCATCACTGGAATGTCCAGCTCTTCTTTCAGCCTGCGCTCGATTTCAAAGCATTCCGGGGCTTTGATGTCTTCAAGGTTGATGCCGCCGAAAGTCGGTGAGATGGCCTTGACGGCTGCAATGAACTTGTCGGTATCGGTTTCGTTCACTTCGATGTCGAAAGCATCGATGCCGCCATATATTTTGAACAGCAGGCTCTTGCCTTCCATGACGGGTTTGCCGCTCATGGCGCCGATGTTGCCCAGTCCCAATACTGCGGTTCCGTTTGAAATGACTGCCACCAGGTTGCCTTTGTTGGTGTACTTATAAACATCGTGTGGATTTTCCTGTATTTTCAGACAGGGTACCGCAACTCCGGGCGAGTAGGCCAGGGAGAGATCTTTTTGAGTGGTGTAGGGCTTGGTGGGCACTACCGCGATTTTGCCCGGACGGCCTTCTTCGTGATACCTGAGGGCTTCTTCATCTGTAATCTTTATCATAAAGCTTATTTTGTTTCCTTTTCCTATACAAATATACGCGTTTTCTCTCTCATTGCTGCTATCGTTTTCCTATAAAATGTTCATAGGACAGTGTTTTTCACGTCTATGCCGGAATAATGGCAACTCTTCATGCCAATCTTCTTTCATAAGAACAGCTATTCCATGCGCAGCTCATTGTCAAGTCCTTGCTTTGCATGATAATTGTTCCCTTTGTTTCGTGATAATCAGCAAAAATTGGCCTTCGGTCTGTCTTTATTGCCGGTTCTTGCACAAAGATTGCAAAGATGCGCCCGTAACTTGCAGGACCAAGACTTGATTTTTAATAACCAAGACTTGGTTTTTAGTAATCAGGACTTGGTTTTTATGAATCAAGTCTTGGTCCTGTAAAATATGACGGCAATTCTGCAAAAGAAAAGCTGAATTTTGCCATAAATACGAACATGTTTCCAATTGTCGGCTCGTTTTTCCTGTCAGTCATTATGATATGTCAGATGCAAACATTTAAAATGGTTGAATTGGCATTTGGATGTGGCAAAACAACTTCTTGTTGTTCTTGGACGCACTAAAAAGGCGCATTTTAAGATGTTAAAGTGATAGCTCTCATTGAAAATACCTAAATTTGCATTGTCAACTCTTGTGATTGTAACGGAGAATATGAAAGTGCGGGGGAAGGCCATATTGATTACACTGGTTCTTTTCTTCTGCTTGGTTAAGCAGGGAAAAGCGCAATTCCCGTTCGGTACCACAGGCCTGATGCATTTGCCGACGGCCGATATGCAGCGCGATGGAACAGCCATGATAGGAGGCGGCTATTTGAACAAACATGCAACACCGGGCGAATGGTATTATGACACATGGAATTATTATGTCAACGTTACCTTTTTGCCTTTTTTGGAAGTGGCCTACGACATGACCTTGTTCAAGGGCTCTCATTTGTTTCGCAATATGAATGTCAACCGGCGCAATTATCACCGCTGGGCCAATCAGGACCGGAATTTTTCGGTGCGCTTGCGTGCCTTGGAGGAAGGCCGTTTCCGGCCGTGGATGCCACAGGTTGTAATAGGTGCAAACGATATATTGCACACGTTTTCGAACGAGCAGACCGGCAATGTTGGCATTTCGTCGACTGGTAACGGTTATTGGGGACGGTTTTATATCGCTGTGACCAAGCACTTCGGTTTTGACGGAGTGGGCAACTTGGGCATACATGTCGCAGGAATGTATAACCGGCGAAAGTTGTTTCGCTACAAAGGAGTCGGTGCAGGTGCGAATTTTCAAGTCGGCTTGTCAAACGAGGCTTGGTATGCTTTTCTTCTCAACGGCTTCAATCTGATGGCCGAATACGATTCAAACAGCATAAACGCCGGTTTGAACTATAAGATATGGGACGATCATATTAATTTGTATTCCGAACTGAAGAGCTTGAAGTACTTGTCAGGAGGAGTGGTGTTTAAAGTGCCATTAAAATAAGGAGGTTGAAAATTTGCGTATGTCAGAAGTTATTCGCACCTTTGCAGCGAGGAATGTCGTCGAATCGGCAATGCAGGATATCTGTGATGCTTTGAAAATGGGGAAAGCTCATGGTTAAGACTCTTGAAAGATTGACGGCAGTACTTAGAACAGTGTCTCTGATGCTGTTCTGTGGCCTTGCGCCGACGCTGAATGCTCAAACCGACAAAGTCATTGCAGATTTGGTCTCTATGGGGTTCGAAAACGTTAGATGCACCGAAGATTCTGCCGAAGTGGTCTATTCTGTCGAGAACAATGTCTACAAGATACAGGCCGTAGGTGTTGCCAAGGCTATACGAAAAATCCAATCGGAGGGATTGGTCGAGGGGAAAAAATGTGTCGTGATAGTGACCGAAAACAATATCCCCATGATTGCGCTTACTTACAACTTCTCGCAGGGAAGTGGCAAGGTGAGCGCTGAAAGTTGGAATATTACTGCAAGGAGCTTCAAAGCCAGTTGGGAAAAGCTGAAGTCCGTGAAAAGGCACAACAGCTCATTTGGTAACATAGACGTTGTAATTTATCCGCAATTCTATTACAAGAATTTGATTATAAATCAGATTTACCAAATATTGCTGGAGGTCAGTCCTGCCGTGGAAGTCACATTGTGGCAGGGTGCCAAGTTGTCCGCTCAGGTTATTTGGCCTGCCTACAATGACGGATATGGCGGAGAATACGAGAATGTGCGTCCGGGTTACATCACCCTGCAACAGCAGTTCCGCTTGCCTTATGATGTCATAGGCGATGTGCGCTTAGGCGTGTTCGACCAGCGGACATACGGGGCAGAATTGAATCTCGGGCATTACTTCAGGGACGAGCATTTCAGCGTGTGGGGCAAATTGGGATATGTCGGCTATTACAAGAAATTCGGGAAGTTTACCTATAGTGGAAAGGATATGTTCTATTGGTCGGTAGGCCCCGATTACTATTGGTCGCCGTATAATGTTCAAATAAAGTTCCGGGCCGAGCAATACCTGATGCAGGAAATAGGTGTCAAGGCAGAGCTGATACGCCATTTCAGATATTGTTCGATTGGGTTTTATGCTCAGAAAGCTCAGCATTCGAAAAGCAATGGAGGCTTTCGCATCTATGTGGCTTTGCCGCCTGTCAAATATAAGAGGTATAAGAAGTTTCCGCGCATAACTACAGGTCTTTCAACGGGTACTACATACAATGGTGGCAATGAGCGCAACCGATATCTGATGCCTGTCTCTTTGCCGGATGACAATCTGCTGAAGCAAAACAGCATGAATCCGTATTTCATCAAATCCAATATGGATAACAAGTAATAATGAAGAGAAAGTAAACAAACAATGTTCAATTAATTAATTAAAAGTATGAATTTAAACTTTTTAGGCAGACATGGCGTCAAGTTGGCGTTAGCTGCAACAATTGTCGGTTCTCTGACATTCGCAAGTTGCGAAAAGGAGACGCTCGATGTTAATGGCCCCGGTAGCGGTCAGACTATTGTTGTTCCCGGTACGGATCTTACCGGAACAAATGCATTGGTTCAGCAGATACTGACATTAATCAAGGAACAGCAGTATAATCAGCTGCAGGCTCTGCTCGAGGCAATGAACGGCAACAACACCGCTTTGAAAGACGAATTGAAAAAAGTGGTTGACCAGCTGAAGGAAAATGATGCGAACAATACCACAAAATTCAATGAATTGTCTGAAAAGCTTACTGATGTAATCGAGGCAATCAATGCTCTTAACGATAAGCTCGTTGGCAAATTGGATGCTGCCATCGCCGCCATCAATGATAAAGACAACGGCAGTGCCGCCACAATTGCCGCTTTGGAAAAAGCTGTTGAAGCATTGAAGACTGCTTCGGCTGAAAACGCACAGAACATTATCAATGGCTTGAAGAGTGACTATACAGACCTCTTGAAGGAGTTGAAGGATGCTATAGCCAACGCTCACGATGAGGCTCTCCAGGCAAAATTGGAAGAAGTTCTTACTGCTATCAACAACAAGAAGGATTTCTCGAAAGATGACTTGAAAGATGTAACAGACAAGTTGGCTGAAATTCTTGATGCTGTCAAGGATAACAAGGCTGCTGTTGAGTCTTTGAAAGAATTGATCACTAACAATACCACAAAAGTCAGTGATATCGAAGCTCTCCTCAAGCAGATGGTAACAAGCACTCCTGAGGCTCTTCAGAATATCATTGCTGAAATCAACAAGAACAACAATGCCAATACAGAGAAGATTGAAGCTGCACTTGCTGCCATCAAGAATGCTGACAAGGATGCATATGATCAAATCATCAATGCAATGAATGCATTCAAGCTCACAGTAGAAGGCAAGCTGGATAAGGCCAATGAAGCATTGGAGGCCTTGAAAAAGCAAAATGAAGAGGCTTACAAGATTTTGGTTAACATTCTTCAGCAGCTCAACAATGTAACCAAGACAGAAGCAATAGTTGCCGATGCTAATGGTCTTAGCTTCGTTGACAAGTCTGAAATCGTTCCTACTACATCTGTAACTGCCGAGGTTGCTAATGGCGCAGCTTTCAATTGGGATGCAACAACTGGCGAATATTTTGCTGCTGCTACCATTGAGATTCCTAATACAGGTGCCGTAAAAGTGTTGGCTGACGATAAGGCCGCCCTCTTGAAGGCTGTGAATGAGGATAACATCCAGACAAAAACCTACAATGCTGCCAGCAAGAAGTTTACTCGCGCTGCAGGTGATGTGGATTGGATCCAGGCAAAATTGCTGTTGACCAACAAGATCAATGAGCTTCCATTGAATTGGGATGCTACGACTCCGCGTATGTTCACAGTAAAAGGCAATTCAAAGGATGCCATCAAAGAGGCTACGCTGAAATTCACTGAAAAATATGATGTAAAATCGATAGCTGTATATTGCGTTGTTAACGGAACTGTTTACTATGTAATTGGCAAGCAGTGTGAGGCTACTGACCAAGGCAACATCGAACCGAAGTTCGAGTTGAAGACCGAAAGTGGTGACATCTCTCATGATTTCACACATGATTATGACCATGACCACGGACACGGACATGGCAACGGCAATGCCGGTGGTGGCATCGGTGGCAAATAATTACACACGCGATTTCTTAAAACTAAATCAGTAAATTATGAAGTTTAAGTTTTTATTGTCGTCTTTCCTCTTGGCTGCTGCGGGTGTCACTGCTGTGAACGCGCAAGAAGGGCCGAAGTGGACTGACAACATGTATGTAAACTTCGGTGTAGGTGGAATGACCGTTATTAACGACGGAATCAATTCTCCCACATTGAATGCTCACATACAGTTCGGAAAGTTCATAACTCCTACATGGGGTGTGCGCGCCGAGCTTGGTGGGCTTTGGCAGAGCCTTGAGACTCAGGAAACCGGATATTACAACTATTGTAAGAAGTTCGGTGAGCTGAATCTTGACGCAACTCTGAATTTGAACGGTCTGTTTGGCAATAAGAATATGAATCGTGCCGTGAACGTATACATCTTCGGAGGTCCTATGCTGAACCTTTCATCTGCCGTGAGCCGAATTGGAAAATTGGATTGGTCTGATCCGGTAGAGAAAGATGGAAACTATGAGATCAGCAGCGTATATTCCAACCATTTCGAAACAAAAGGCAGCAAGGTTCGTGTCGGTGCTTCTGTAGGCGCCGGCCTTGGCTTCCGCTTGTCTGACAATTGGTTGCTGAATGTTGAAGGCCGTTATGGCGTGACACCTTCTATCTTTGGAAACGGCAGCGACTGCAGCAAAGCAGAATCGACTCTGCGCGGTACAGTGGGTATTACCTATGTGTTCGGTGGCTTGAAGAACCGCAAGTGCGGAGCTCCTGTATTTACGGCTGAGCCCAAAACGGTTGAAAAAGTCGTTGAAAAGGTTGTTACCCGTGAAGTTCCGAAAGAAGTTGTCAAGGAGATTCCTGCTTATTCGCCGATTGCTATTGTATTCAAGATTAACAAATGGCAAATCAACGATGAAAGCAAGGTTAATATCAAGTTGATGGCTGACGCCATGAAGAAGAATCCGAATGCCAAGTTCAAGATTACCGGTTATGCAGATAAAGGTACCGGCTCAGCTTCGCGTAACAAATATCTTTCTGAAAAACGTGCCGAAGCAGTTTATGATGCCTTGGTTAAGGAAGGTGTTAATCCTTCGCAACTTGAAAAAGTCGCTATGGGAGGCGTTGATCCGTTGTTCTTCAACAAGGCATATCTGTCTCGAGTAGTAGTTCTTGAATCAAAATAAGATTCCTAAATCAGTATAAAAATGCCGGCTGAAAATAGCCGGCATTTTTATTGTTCGGATCTCAATGATATGTTGTGCGGAATGAATAATTGATGAAGCTTAGTTGACGATAGTTCATTTTCCTATGCTTGCATGTCTTCAGTAACAATGTAATATTTGTGTATTTCCTTTTATTATCCAAGGAAAAGGATTAACTTTGCACAGAATTATTGAGAGAAGCTCACTATTAATTGTAAAAGTATGAAGAAACCCTATGGCATAAGCTTGTTACTTATGTTGACATTCGTGATGTTTGCATCGTGTGTGTCAAATAAAGAAATGACATATATTCAGGGAGTGGACAGCTTATATGCTACGCCTCAAAATATTTCAAAAGATTATGGGCTCGTGATTCAGCCTGATGACGAATTGGCGATTTCGGTCTCATCAAAAGATCAGGAGCTGATAGCTCCATTTAATAATGGTACCGTTATTAATAGTGGTGGAGGTAAAGTTGGGTCTTCATATGGGACTCAGGCAAATTTGCAGTCCGGTTTGACATATTTTTATGTCAAGAAAGATGGAACCATTGATTTTCCGATATTGGGGACAATAAAAGTAAAGGGGCTCACTATTGAACAGGTTTCCAATGAAATACAAAAGCAAATACGTGCTTCGTACATCTCCGATGCGATTGTTACCACCAAAATCATGAGTTTTAAAATTACGGTATTGGGAGACGTGAAGAATCCCGGTGTACAGACAAATAGCGGACAGCGTCTCACCTTGTTGGAAGCACTGGGAAGAGCCGGGGATTTGAATAATACGGCCATCCGCAAAAATATTATTGTCGTAAGGGAGGAAAACGGGAAGCGAATGTCGTATACGATTGATTTGACAAATCCCGAGTCTGTGTTTAAGTCTCCTGCATATTATATGCAGCAAAACGATTTGGTTTACGTAGAGTCAAACAAAGCCGTAAAGGTGAAAGGTAGCACGAGTTATACATATTTGACGGTGTCGGGAACGCTTGTAAGCATGGCTGCGTCAATTATATCCCTGATAATTGCATTGAATAAGTAGAAAAAGACATGGCAGAACAATATATTGAAGGAGCGCAGCAACTGCAGCAGGAAGAGAATGAGGAAATGGACATATTTTCAATTCTGAGAATATGTGTTGCAGTCTTTTTGCGTAATTGGAAATGGTTTTTGTTGTCCGTCGTCGCTTGCTTGCTGTTTGCGCTTCTGTTTGTGAAAAAACAGCCTCGTGTTTATAGTCGGCAGTCGACTTTGTTAATTGAAAATAACGACAACAACGGCAAGTATGCCAATAATTCGGCTTTAAATGCACTGAAGCAGCTGAATGGCGTGCAGGTGACTGACAACTTGAAGAATGAAATTTTTATTCTTCAGTCTCGCAGGTTGATGGAAATGGTGGTCGAACGCATGAACCTTGACGTGGATTATGTAATGATGAAGGGGCTGCAGCCGGTAACATTGTTCAAACACAACCCAATTAAAGTTGAATTCCTGTCTCCGTATTTTGAGGATATATCATTTGAAGTCGAACTTCTGCCATCCAAACAATTGAAAGTTTCGGATATGCAGATAGATGATTCGGATGTTGATTTTAAACAAGTGGTTTCCTATGGACAATCATTCAATTCGCCCGCAGGCAATATCCGTATCAGCCAGGCTGAATTCGATCCTGAATTTGTAGGAAAGATTATCCATGTTACCCGCATTAAAAAAGAAGATGCAATCACTAAGTTCAATAAGGCTGTAACTGCCAGTGAGGTCAATAAGGAAGCAAGTCTTATATCGCTGACATGTAAAGATAATAATAAGGATCGTGCAGAAGCTATTCTTACAGTCTTGATGGATTTGTATAAGCGTGACATTGTTGAATCAAAAAATAGTGTTGCAGCCAATACGGCAAAATTCGTGGATCAGAGAATAGACTTGATAGGTTCGGAATTGAATGATGTTGAAAATAAATTGGCAAAATTCAAGCAAAACAACAAGATTGTTGACTTTACAGAAAATGCAAGGACCTATTTGCAACAAAGTGCGCTTTCCCAACAGGAATTGAATAAAACGCAGGCTGAGTTGAGTGTGGCCAAGTATCTTCGTGAATATGTGGTCAAGAATGCGAGCAATACAAATTTGATTCCTGATTTGAATTTAGGTGACAATGGAGCAATGCAAGGTCAAATAGGGAAGTACAATGACGCGGTAATACAGTACACTCGTCTTTCTGCCAACTCTTCAAATAGCAGTTCTGTCATCCAAGACTATGAAAAGTCGCTTGTGGCAATGCGCTCCGCAATAAAAGTGTCATTAGACAATTATGTAAATTCATTGCAACTTCAATTGAAGAAAATACAATCTGTTGATAACCGTTTCCAAAGTGCCATGCAAGGTATTCCGCAAAAAGAAATACAGGCATTGGATATTACGCGCCAGCAGACTATAAAAGAGACGCTTTATACCTATTTGCTGAATAAAAGAGAAGAAGTTGCGCTTCAATTGGCAATTAATGAGGCCAATATAAGAATCGTAGAATATCCTTACGGTTTGCCAACACCGATATCACCTAAAACAGGTATTATATTGTTTGTGGCATTCCTCTTGGGTTTGGCTATACCCGCAATGATATTATGGGCAAAAATCCAGATGGATACCAATGTCAGAAGCCGGCGCGACGTAGAAGAGGTGATGACTGCGCCTATTTTGGGTGATATACCCGAGTGGGTTGATGACAATAATGAACAAAAGCTTTTGACAAAAGACGATAACGGCAAGGCGATATCAGAAGCTTTTCGCGTGTTGCGTTATAACTTGAACTTTGTTTTGAAAGATAAAGGTGTAATTATGATGACATCGTCTACACCTTCACAAGGAAAGAGCTTTATATCACGAAATCTTTCAGTGATATTGGGCGTTGCTGGGAAGAAGACCATATTGGTTGATGCGGACATTCGCAAAAACACATTGTCAAATGTCGTTCGTTCTCACGGTACTGGTTTAACAGGCTTTTTGAACGGAAATACAGATAATGTTGATGATATAATAGTAAAAGACCTATCCGAAAACCTTGACTTTATACCTGCAGGAATTAGGCCTCCGAACCCTTCAGAATTGTTGATGAGTGATAACTTGGATAAATTGGTCTCTGAATTACGTAAGCGATACGATTATATTGTGATTGATACAACGCCTGCTATTTCTGTTGCAGATGCCGGAATTGTAAATAGAGTTGCAGATGTTACATTATATGTCATTCGTGTGGGAATTGAAGACCGTCGGTTCCTAAAACAGTTGGAGCTCTTATATAAATCCGGTAAGTATCACAATCTTAATATTGTTGTGAATGGCGCGCATTCGGGAGGCGAAGGCGGTAGCTACGGTTACGGCTATGGATATGGTTATGGCTACGGTTACGGCTATGGATATGGCTACGGCAATGATGAAAATAAGAAAGATGGAAATCTTTTCAAAAGTGTAATAGGAAAGTTTAGTCAAATCCGTAGACATAACGTCCGAAGAAGATAGAACATCTTTGCAGGTAAGTAAAGAAGGAGATAAACGCTGAAAGAAAGAGTTTGTCTCCTTCTTTCTTATTCGTACATCTGTACATTGTTTTCCATCGTGTATGTAAAATAACGTGAGTTCGATGAAATCAGAACAAGGTTGGTTGCGTGTCAATCGTTCTCGA
>ERZ808252.957-NODE-957-length-23971-cov-4.989463_pt1 | contig 23971 bp, 22 predicted proteins | sample MGYA00521242_ERZ808252 | MGnify/ENA primary metagenome ERZ808252 (study PRJEB31516, sample SAMN03275581) | gut metagenome | biome: mammalia-associated habitat; material: feces | host: Papio cynocephalus | place: Kenya | collected 2012-08-07 ...
TTTTGCAGCATGTCCTTCTCTATTTGTTATATCTTCTTCACATGTGTCATCTATATATCCATTAAATAAAGCTATTATTTTATCATCACGTTTATACTTAGTTATTATTTTTCTTTGATTTTTAATTTTTTCTTTTATTATTTCTTTCCATACTATTGCAGTTTCTTCTCTACCAATAGAAAATTGCTTTATTAATTTATCTCTTGAATCATAGATACCATTATAATTAATTAATTCTGAGATTGGATTAGCTTTTTCATCACAAATAACTACATTTATATTCTTTTCAGCAAGATTTGCTAATAATGAAGAGGTAATTGCAACCTGAGTTGATTGAATAATTAATGAATTAATTTCATCAAGATTAATCTCTTTATATTCATTTTCATTTCTTGCAATTAAATGATTCATTGAATACTCTAATTTATACTTGCTCTTTATAATAATTGTGCGGAATCCCATCTTTATCTAACTCCCATATAACTTTGCTGTAGAAGCCTGTGATGGACTTATAAATGATTTTAGTATTCGGTTTTATCGTGGAATTAAAATCTTTAGGAGTTCCTTTGCTTCCACCTATTATTTTTGTATTCACTGTTCGCATTTTACAAAAATTAAGCATATCTAATATAAAGAAAGCATATAATACTATACTTCCGTTATTGCATTTTTCTTTAAATCCTTTAATTTCTTCTATTTTTTTATCATCAAAGTTGAGTTTATACTCAGGTTGTTTAATTTTTTCTACAATTGTATCAAACAAGCTATCAAGCTCTTCCTTTTCTAAAAATGACTTTTTGCTAAGCGTAATTTTATCTCCATTTATGGTTGTCTTGTTTGTATCTATATATGCATCAATTTTTATCCTTCCTTTTTCATTTTCATCTTTTCCTTTTAGTTTTTCTTTTAATCCATCAGAAATACTCGTTTCAAATTTACTAAAGTCATCTTTTAATTTTTTAATTTTATTTATAATCTTTATTGATTTACAATCAAAATTTGGTTCCATTGCACTATTATATTTAAACGTAGTTGAGCCGTGTTTCCCTGTAATAATTATGGATGATTTATCAACTTGAACAATAGTATTAACCTTTAATTTTATGGGTTCCTCTTTATCATCTTTTATATATTCATATTGATTCCTATCAAGATTATAATTTTGTTTTATATATCTTTCTTTTTCTTCAGGTAAATTTTCTAATAAATTTGGAACTGGAATAAGCTTATATTCATATGTTACTTTACCTTTTTTCATCTTTTTTACTTCGATAAGTGAATAATATCCATACCTTAGATTAGAATATCCTCCATATTTTTCAGTATTTTTTAAATCAACATCTTTTAAATATAATTTTTCTTTTAAATTTTCAATATCTTCTGTATTCAATGGGAAATTTTTAGATGATTTAAGTGGTAAATAATAGTTCCCCTTTTTAATTTCATTTTTTGAAAGTTTAGTTGTTTGATCAAATAAGTCATGTTTTATATATGTTCTAGTTGATGTCAAAATATTAAAATTAGAAAATATTTGATTTTTAATGTAGCTTAACGTTTCTTTTCTTTTGTATACAACATTTCCATTACGATCAGTTATATCTTTTTTATATTCATAATGATATTTTTTTCTTTTATCATCATCATATTTTTTATATGTATCCTCTAATAATCTAATAGGATTACTTGTATCTTTTTCACCGAATTCATATTTACAATTATTGTAATTGTAGAATTTTTCAAAATAATCATTGATAGTTCTACCAACAATAGCATTTAAAAACGCATCATGAGCGTGATGATAATTATTAGCTTCTCTAGATTTGATAATTTTATTTTTACTTCTAAATTTTGAAACAATATTAGCTTTAGAAAATCTGATTTTTACATCTTTACCTTTAAATTTCAGTTCAAAGAGTTCTTTAAGTGCCTTTGCAACAACAGATGTGTAATTAATTTGTCTATTTACAAAATTAAATAGTTCTTCATCGCTAAGTTCACCAGTTCTTGTTAGTCTATTATATTTTTCTTCAGTAATAAATTTGTTATTCTTCAAAAATTTAAAAAAAGCTATACGCTCTTCATTATTTGCAAATCCTTTATTTTTGATACTATTATTATTTATTTGTTCATAAGGGATAGGGTATCTATCACCTTTAACCTCTTCATTGATATCTGCTCTTGTTAAAACCAAATTATCCCAGCTATCATCATATAATTTAGATTGAGGATATATATGATCAATTGTATATTTTTTTAATTTATTTATATTGATCCTTTCGCCTGTATACATATCACGACCAATTTGCCTGCAATATAAATAAAGCTTACTATATTGAAAATCAATATTTGTTTTATCTGCTTTTTCTTTATTTACTCTGTTTATATCGTCTTTATAATTTTCATTTTGTGATTTCTTTGATTCTTTTAAATCATTATATAACTTATCAATTTCTTCTTTTCTAGAAGGAGGCACTTTACCTTTTTTAGAATTAGAAGTTAATTCACGTGTGGTTTCAATGTATATCTCTTTGATTTTATTTTCACCAACTATTTTTTCTAATTCTTCTACTATTTTATATGCTTGAATAACTGGTGTTCTTGCATTATTTGGAACATATTTGTCTTCTAAAAAAGCCATCAAATCTTTATCATTATTTATTATAAATTCTTCACCATTTTCTCTATTTATTTGCTCTTTAAATTCACTTTTAGTTACTGTTTGTTGGAGATTATCATTTGTATTAATAATATGTTTAATTATGGATTCTTCATCACAAACTATATTTATAAGTAATTTTTTTGAAAGTCTTGAGAATTTTTTAAAATTCAAGCCTTTTAACTTTTTAATTACATCAGCATTTTCATTTGGGAGCAGTTTTTTTAGACTATTCTCTAATCCATCTTTATTTTCACCATAAATAGTAATATTTTCTACAATTTTTTCTAGCAAATCAATATATCCATTTTCTATATATCGTTTATCATAATCATCACAAAGTCCTAAAATATCCTTTAAACGTCTATAGCTTGATAATTGGTGTTCAATTTTAAATTCTTTAGCAGAATTTGAATAAGAAAGTTTAACTTCCTCATCTGATTTTATTTTTAAAATATCCGGACGTGTCTTTAAATAATTCTTCAATTCTTTTGTATTTACTTCTTGCTTTGGATTTAAATAAAATTCTTTAATCAATTCTTTCTTGTCATTACAATTTAATAGTTTCCCATTCACTTTCATTTTATTAATTTCATTTAAGACATCAAGATATTCAATGAGTGGAGATTTTTTAGGAAGTGCTTCTTCGCCTAACAAATAGCTACATTTTCCAATCAATCTATGCATAAATTCTTCACGTGATTTATTAGTGTCAATTATCGAATCAAAGTTATATGGTGTTATCTCACCAGTAGTTCCATCTTTTATAGCAGCCCATGAAAATTTATTTAAGTTTTTACCATTTTCAAATTTATTTTCATATGTGGATATATTGGAATGAATTGGACCAACATCAAAAGGTATAACAAAATTAAATATTTTCATTATTTTATCAATTGTTTTTTCATCTTGTAAAAAATCAAAATTATTTTGTTGTCTCTTTAATATCCTATATAATTCATTTTCATTAAATTGCTTTGGAAAATTTGTATTGCCACCATTATGTATTATTCTTAAAAATTTATTCTCCAATATAGATTGGATAATCTCTTTACGTACATTATCATCAGTCGTTTCACAATAGTTTTTTAAGAATTCTTTTTTCTTTTTATCATCATAGTTAATCTCAAAAATATTTTTAGTAAGGAAGTCATAAAACTCAGTATATGTACATTTCTTCTCCCTAATTTTGCCAATATAAAGATTACCAACATATTTACTAAAATTATTTTCTGATTTCTTATCTTTAATTTTAGGCGTTTTAAATATTCTATAGTAATTTGAATCTTTATCCAATTTACCATCTTTTTCAAATTTCTTTTTATCTAAAATTCTTAAAACATAATTCTTTAAGCCAATTTCCTCTAAATGCATTTTTTTAACTTCATCATCGCTCATTTCTGCTAATTCTTGTTGGAATTCTCTAATTTCTTTTTCCTTTTTCTTTTTATCTATTTCTCCATTTTTTTCTTTTTCTTCTATGTCTACTACTTTGCCATATAGTTGACGGCGAAATGTTGTATATCTATTTACCATTAATTCACTGATGTTTTTACTTTCACCTAATATTTTGTAGCACTCAATTAAGCAATATAGATTAAAAAAAGAATCGATTATATTTATTAAATTTAAATCATCATCATCTAGCATTACCTGAAGTTCACTTTTAGCATCGTTATATTTATCAGAATCTTTAAAAGACATTTTTGTTTTACAATCATCGTTTATATTTAAATTGTATTTTTCTTTGATGTTTTTTGTTATTAATCCAGTAATTTCCTTTTCGCTGCCATTTAAAAGAGGTAAGCATGATTTTTCTATAAAATCTTTTTTTAAATTCATATTTTTATTCATTGAATCAAGCTTTAAAAATTTAATGAGCCCATCTTTTGCTTTTTTATCATCAGCATATTTTTCAATTTCTTCAATCAATTTATCAACATCATCTTTGTTAAATTTATAATTCTCACTAACACCTATTTCTTTTAACACGTTGTTGAAACTTTGTGCGATTAATTCTTTAGTATCAATATCTTTGCTTAAATCTTGTTGTGTATCCTGCTTAGATTCTGTAAAATTGCCTCTATTTTTTATAATATGTGCACATGCTAAATATAATAATCTAGGATCTTTTTCGTCTTCCTCCATCAAATGTTTTCTTAAATGATAAATAGTTGGATACTTTTTATAATAGTCTTTATCAGTGTATCCAATATCATTAAATAATATGCCATTCTTATCACTTTTTTGAAATTGTGAAAATTTTAATCGATAGAAGAATAGATCATCTTTTGTATCTTTTATAATTTCATCTTGAAATAATTGTTGTAAAAAATATATGCGCTTTTTTAATCTATTATTTCTTCTTCTAGCATTTCTAAAAGTTCTTCTATCTTTACACGTGGAAGAATTTGATTCGAATAATCTTATTCCCCATAAATATTTATCAGATTTTTTTACTATTTTATTATCTTGATCAATCAAGCAAAAACCAACACTGTTAGTTCCAGTATCTAATCCTAAAATCAATTTTTCTTCGCTCCCCATTGTTTTATCCCTCACTTTTGATTAAAATATAGATGGCATTCAATTAACTAAGTTTAAATAAAACTATGTCAACTCATTTGAGACCAAATGTTCTTGTGTACTACTATTACTATTTACATAGCAAATAGAGTTTACTTGTAAACGGGTCTCTTTTTTGTTGCCTACATTTTATAGACTTCTAAAATATTATACAATTATTTTATAAATCTTTAAATGCTTTAGTACTTTAAAATTATTTAATTAAATTACTTAACTATTGATTACATTAAATAGCTGTTATTTTAAGTATCACTATTTCACAAAATTCACTTTTTATGAAATAATAACACCACATCTTTAGGATTTAACAGAAGAAGAAATTTTATTATTCAAAAAAGAAATGAATCTATTAGAACTAGATTTTTTTATTATTTCATCGCATGAAAATAAATATAAAATAAAAAATATATATAACATCATTATTGATGATGACTTATGTGAGATTCATATTGAAAATAACGACTGATTTTTATATAATTTCTATGTATTTTAACAAGGAATCAAGATAAAAATATCATGTATTTTGAAGCTTGAGAGTATTGTTAAATTTTATGGGTCCCTTACAAGACTTATCTGTTGTTATTTTATATCCCGGCTTTGTATCCCTGCTTTCAATATATCAACGTATTCAACATATTCAAAAATGCGGTTGCGTGATTTAGTTGATGTTTCTTTTAAAATATTTAATTCAATTAAATCTTTAACAGCATTTGAAGTTGTATTATATGACAAACCAAGTTCATTACTTGTGACAACTATATTTATTATCGGATGTTTCTTTAAATAATTAAATACTCTATTTATTGCTTCATTTTTATTTTTTACTTTTTCGTTGTCTTTTTTAATAAGAATATCCATATTTTCAATCATATTGATACTATCAATGCATGTCTCATTAATACCTTGTAAAAAGAATTTGATCCATTGCTCATAATTTCCATTTTTTCTTACTTCACTCAATCTATCATAATATTCTATTTGATTGGTTTTCAAAAATAATGATAAATATAAAATAGGTTTCTTTAGAATTCCATTTGAAATCAACATAAGAATGATTAGCATTCTTCCAATACGTCCATTGCCATCTAAAAATGGATGAATTGTTTCAAATTGATAGTGGACAAGTGCTGTTTTAAGTAATATATTCATTTCGTAATTATTGATAAATTTTTCTAAATCACTTAATGCATCTTTCATATCATCAACAGTAGGTGGAATATATCTTGCATTTTTTATATTACTATTTGCAGCACCTATCCAATTTTGACTATTTCTAAATTCACCTGGATTCTTCTCATTACCTCTGCAATTATTTAATAAAACTTTATGTGTTTCACATAATAACCTATTACATATTGGTAAATGATTTAGTCTATCAATTGCATATGTTAAAGCCTCGGCATAATTTACAACATCATTTACATCTAAATTTACTGATGCACCAATATCATGATTAAAAATATCTTCTAAAGTTGCTTGTGTTCCCTCTATTTGACTACTAAGTAGTGCTTCTTTACGAACATATGAGCTAATAAATAAATCAATATCTGGAATCAAAGAAGACATAGCATCTAACTTACCTATCTGATTATGTGCAAGCGAAAGAAGAGATACAATCTCTTCATCAACTTCTAATTCTGGATATGGTGGTAATGGATTAGGTTTATAGGCTTTGTAACTAGCAATGCCTTTATTGACATCAATATATTTACCTGCTCTTATACTATTCATCTTTCCTCCTTGAAATATAACTAGTAATATTATAATGCTTATTTCATAAAACATCAATTTCATGAAATAACAAACATATTTTTAATTCCTTATTTCATATTTTTAGCATTTTATGAAATAACAGCAACAATTTTAACATCCTTATTTCACCTCATATTAATTTAATTTTATAAATTGTCATTTTTAATATTAAAAATGTTACAATTTATTGTCACATTTATGAAAACAAATCATTCAAAATTTAATTATAAGAAATGCATCTCTGCATCTATTGTCATCACTTTAATATTTGTAATGATATTAGCCCTTTTATATGGAATTATATATTCAACTAACTTAACTAAATTTAATCTAATATTTATATATAGTTGGTTATCTGCCTTTATCATATCTCTTTTAGGTTACTGGATATATCAAATAGTTATTTATGAAAGAAATAAAAAAGATGAAGAAAGATAGTTTAATATTTAAAGAAGAATATAAAGATTATGCTATTGTCATTGAAAATCTTTATTTTTCATATGATAAAGATAACAATATAAATGGCATTTCTTTAAAAATTAAAAAAGGTGAGAAAGTAGCACTACTAGGCCATAATGGTTCAGGAAAGACAACTCTTTTAAAACTGATTGATGGAATTTTAATTCAAAAGTCAGGTAATATCTATATTAATGGTTATCTATTAACAGATGATTCATCATACAAAGTAAGAAAAAATATCGGTCTAGTGTTTCAAAATCCAGATAGTCAATTCATTGGAAATACTGCTAAAGATGACATCATCTTTTCACTCGAAAATGAATGCGTAGATCCATCTAAAATGGATGAAATAGTAGATTCAGTTTTAAAACAAATTGATATGTTTGAATTTAAAGATAGAGATCCTGCTTCTTTATCTGGTGGTCAAAAACAACGCCTCAATCTTGCAAGTATCTTTGCTTTAAATAAAGATATTCTTCTTTTTGATGAAGCTAAAAGCATGATTGATCCTAAAGCTAGGATAGATATTGATAATATCATTTCAAAAAAGAAAGAAGAAAATAAAGATTTAACTATAATCTCAATCACTCATGATATTGAAGAAGTTGATTTTTATGATCGAATCATTCTTTTAGAAAACGGAAAGGTTGAATATGATGGTGATAAAAATACTTTATTTAATGATGAAGCATTATTAAATAAAGTACATCTTAAAGCACCTTTCTATTATGAATTAAAATCTAAATTAAACGATGATTTTAATCTTGATGATGTAAATTCATTACAGGAGTTACTTGATAAATTATGTCAGTAATGGTTAAAGATTTATTCTTTTCGTATGATGAAAAGATAAATAAAAAAATGAAATACGTCTTAGAAGACATCAATTTTGAATATGATAAAAAAGATATCTTAGCTTTAATTGGTAAAACAGGAAGTGGTAAATCAACCTTGATTCAAACATTAAACGGGCTTGAGAATCAATTTTCTGGATCAATTAATGTTGATGATTTTATAGTTGATTACAAATTGATATATAAAAAAGACAATCAAATAAATTATCGTAAAATGAAAAAATTACATAAAAAGAAAATAAAAAACATTATCGATTTAAGAAAAAAAGTTGGGGTTGTCTTTCAATTTCCTGAATATCAGCTATTTGAAAATACTGTCTTTGATGATGTAAGTTATGGAGTTAAAAGATTTTATAAAGATGATAAAATTGATGAAAGAGTTAAAAATGCTTTAAAACTTGTTGGAATTGACTCGTCATATTATGATAAGTCACCTTTTGAATTATCAGGTGGTGAAAAAAGAAGAATAGCACTAGCAGGTATATTAGCATTTGAACCTAATTATTTGATCCTAGATGAACCAACAGTTGGTCTAGATAATGATTCAAAAAATAATCTTCTAAATATTTTAACTAAACTTCATAATGATAATAATACTGGCATCATCATCGCAACTCACGATATGGATTTGGTTTTAAATTTTACAAATCGTGCCATTGTTTTAGATAATCATAAAATAATTAAAGATACTACTCCTCTTGAATTATTTTTAGATGATGAATTTATCAAAAATTCTAATTTAGAACTGCCGATATCTTTAAAAGCAGCTATATATTTAAAAAATAAAGGTATGAATATTGATCTATCTAAGGTTAAAGATGCTTCATCTTTAAAAGATGAAATCATCAGGTGTAAAAAATGAAAAATATTGCTTTAGGTAAATATACAAACTCTAACACCATCATTCATAAACTAGATTATCGAATCAAGTTTATGTATCTTGTTGTTTTTATGGTAATTTCATTTTTGAGCTATGGTTCATCTTATATGACACTAACTGTTGATGGAATTATCTTTCTTATCATCATCATTTTAAATTTTATTGCTAAATTAAATTTCCTAGAATTATTCAAATCTTTAAAAGCATTATGGTTTATGATTGTATTTTTATGTTTTTTAAACATCTTTATACCTGGTCAAACAACAGGCGATGTTGCTTTTACAATTGGTAATTTAAACGTCTATTATGCAACTATTTTAAATTTATCAATTGTCTTTTCAAGGATCATTTTGATTCTTGCTATGACAACTTTATATTCACAAACTAGCAAACCTATGGAGATGACTAAAGCTTTAGAATGGTTTTTTTCTCCATTAAAATTAATCAAAGTACCAGTTAGTAAACTTGCAATGGCTATATCTTTAGCATTGCGTTTTATTCCTACTTTATTTGAAGATACTAGTAGAATTATGAAAGCACAAGCTAGCCGTGGTGTTGATTATAAAAATGGAAAATTCAAAGATAAAATTAAATCAATAAGTTCGCTTCTCATTCCTCTTTTTATATCAAGCTTTCAAGCTAGTGATACTTTGGCAGATGCTTTGATATCAAGAGGATACAATCCTGATGATAAAAGAACTAAATATAAAGAAAGAAAGATAAATATTAGTGATATTATCTTCATTCTTCTTTTAATCTTGATTCTATCTTTATGTATAACTCAAGCTGTTTTAAAATTTGATATTTATAATTTTTACAACATATCTTTACCTAATTAATTTTTTTAAATAATATCAGTAGCTTTGTTTCACTTTATTATTTAATAAAAAATTAATACTCAAATTTAGTTTAAAAATACTTTTAATATCGTTTATAATATATGAAATGGGTTTTATATTTTACATATGTAAAGGAGATATATACATGGATGAGGTAAGAATTATTGAACTCAAACAATCAGTCTTTGAAAACAATGATAAGCAAGCTGATATGTTAAGAGATGAACTAAAGAAGAAAAAAGTTTTTCTTCTAAATTTGATGTCTGCACCAGGAAGTGGTAAAACAACCACATTAGTTTCTCTTTTAAATAAATTAAAAGATGATTATAAAATTGGTGTTATGGAAGCTGATATTGATAGCGATGTTGATACTTTAAAAATCTTGAAAGAAACAGGTTGTAAAGCTATTCAACTTCATACTGGAGGAATGTGTCATCTTGATGCATCAATGACTAAGCAAGGTCTAGATAATTTTGATTATAGCGATTTAGATTTGATCATCTTAGAAAACGTTGGTAATCTAGTTTGCCCAGCTGAATTTGATACTGGGGCTAGTAAAAATTGTATGATCTTATCAGTGCCTGAAGGTGATGATAAGCCCTTAAAGTATCCTTTAATGTTTGAAGTATCTGATTTAGTCATCATCAATAAAATTGATGTCCTTCCTTACTTTAACTTCAATATTGAAAAATGTAAAGCTAATATTTTAAAAAGAAATCCTAAAGCTAAGATAGTTGAAATATCTGCATTAAAAGGTGAAGGTATTGATGCTTTAGTCACTATCTTAAAAGATGAAATTAATAATTGGAGGAATAAATAATGCCAGAACAATATGAAAAAGCCGTCTCTAAATATCAAGGTGAAAAGAATCCTAGCAAGAAGATTTTAAAACTTGGTAAAAAAATTACTGATTGTGTACCTCACAAACTTTTTGGAATCAACAGTAATGATCCTGAATATTGGGGATTAAAAGAACTTGTAAGTGATGAAGAAGCAGAAGTAGCTTTAACTATGAAGTTGAGAGAGCACTACACATTTGATCAGCTTTATAAGATGAATAAGAAAAAACATCCTAATGCTGCTGAACTTCAAATGCTTCTTGATAAAATGACTGATAGTGGCCTGCTTGAGTATGATTATGGAAATAATTATGATCATAATGGTGAATTAAAAGATAAACCTAGAATAAAAAGATATTCTCTTCCTTTCTATGTTCCAGGTTCAGCTGAATTATTCAATTCTAAAAAGAAACAAATCGATGATCACCCACCTATTGCCTCATTTTTTGAAAGAATGACTTTCATTCCATTAGCTGGTGTCACTCAGCTTCTTCCTGAAGGTGGTGATGGTGTTGGCATGCATGTAATTCCAGTTGAAAAAGCTATTTCTACTGAAAATAAATCAATTGACTTAGAAAGAATATCTTATTGGTTATCAAAATACGAAGGCCATATTTCAGCAGGTATCTGTTCTTGTAGATACTCAAGGGGGACTATTGGTGAAGGATGCGCCGATGATCCAGATGATTGGTGCTTACAAGTCGGCGATATGGCAGACTATGTTGCTGAAACTGGTAAAGGTCATTACATCACTAAAGAAAGAGCACTTGAAATACTACAAAAAGCTGAAGATAACGGCTTTGTTCATCAAATAACTAACATTGATGGAACTGAAAAAATATTTGCTATTTGTAATTGTAATGTCAAAATTTGTAATGCTTTAAGAACTTCAATGCTTTTTAATACTCCTAATCTTTCACGAAGTGCTTATACTGCTAAAGTTACTCCGGAAAAATGTGTTGCCTGTGGAGCTTGTGTTACCATCTGTCCAGCTGGTGCTCCAAAACTTGGTCAAAAATTATGTCATAAAGATGGAAGTGATTTTAAATATCCTCAAGCAATATTACCAGATAAAATCAAGTGGGGACCATATGCATGGGATGAAAATTATCGTGATACTCATAAATTAACTGATACATATGAGACAGGTACGGCCCCTTGTAAAGCAGCTTGTCCTGCTCATGTTCCAGTTCAAGGTTATTTAAAACTTGCAAAAGAAGGTAAATATCAAGAAGCATTAGCTTTAATTAAAACACAAAATCCTTTCCCTTCTGTCTGCGGAAGAATATGCAACAAACGCTGTGAAGAAGAGTGTACTAGAAAAACAATTGATGAGGCAGTCTCAATTGATGCAGTTAAAAAATTTGTTGCCGACTATGATTTAAATTCACCTCATCCATATGTCCCTAAAAAAATAATTCCATCACTTATGGGTGAATTTGATACTAAAATTGCTATCATTGGTGCTGGTCCTGCTGGTCTAACTTGTGCTTATTATTTAGCACTTTTAGGATATAAACCCACCGTCTTTGAAAAAAGAAATGAACCAGGTGGTATGTTAAGATATGGTATTCCTTCATATAAGCTTGAAAAAGATGTTGTTAGAAAAGAAATTGAAATTATCAAATCATTAGGTGTTGAAATCAGAACTGATTGTGAAGTTGGAAAAGATGTGACTATCTCTTCTTTAAAAGAAGAAGGATACAAAGCTTTTTATGTAGCTATTGGTTGTCAAGGTGGTAAAAGACCAAACCTATTACATGATGATGCTAATAATTGCGAAATTGCTGTTGATTATTTAGCAGCCGCCTTAGAAACTAAAAAAGAATTTACTGGTAATGTTGTTGTTATCGGTGGTGGAAATGTTGCTGTTGACTGCGTCAGAACTGCAAAACGATTAAAAGCTAGTAATGTAACTATGGTTTCTTTAGAAAGTAGAAATGAAATGCCTGCATCTAAAGAAGAAATTGATGAAACATTAGATGAAAATATCACTATTTTAAATAGTTATGGTCCTAAGGAAATTATTGTTGATGAAAACAATAATGTTAAACAAGTTATTTTAAAGAAATGTACTCAAGTAATAGATCCTGAAAGCAAGAAATTCTCACCTAAATATGATGAAAATGATACTATCACTTTAGATGCTGATAAATTAATATTTGCTATTGGTCAAGAAATTAAATGGGATAAATTACTTGAAGGCAGCAAAGTGACTTTCTGGCATGGTAATTATCCAATTGCTGATAAAATGACTTATCAAACAGCTGATGAAGATATCTTTGTTGGTGGTGATGTCTATACTGGTCCTAAATTTGTAATTGATGCTGTTGCCGCAGGTCATGCTGTTGCTGATGCTATTCATAGACACGTTCATAAAAATGCATCAATGACAATCGGTTTTGAAAGAAGAAACTTCACTCCTTTAAATAAGAAAGATATTCTTGTTAAAGGATATGATACTTATCAAAGGCAAGAAGCAAAGATGGATGAAAATATTGATTATAAAAATTCCTTTGAAGATGCTCATCTCACTTTGACTGAAGAACAAGTAAAGATTGAAACATCACGCTGTTTAGGATGCGGTGCATCAGTAGTTGATCCTCACAAATGTATTGGTTGTGGACTTTGTACAACCGTCTGTGAATTTGATGCAATTCATTTAGTAAGAGATCATCCTAAAGCGTCAACAATGGTCAAAGCTGAAAAGAAATATATACCTATGCTTAAATATGCATCATCAAGAGCTATGAAAATATTATTTAATTCCTTCTCTAGTGATGCTAAAACTATGAGAAAGAAGAAAAAAGAATATAATAAGAAATATTCTAAACAATACCGTAAATCTCATCCGATGACAGGAAATAGAGTCGATGCATGAGTTAGGAATTGTTTTCTATGTCATTGATGCTGTCAAAAAAGCATGCGAAGAAAATAAAGCTAGTAAAGTGAGCAAAGTAACTTTAGAAATCGGAGAAGTATCATCGGTAATTCCATCATATTTTAAAGATTGTTACTCTTGGGCTATAAAAAAAGAAGAATTATTAAAAGACTCAACTCTTGATCTAATAATTGTTGAAGCAATTTCTTTTTGCGATGATTGTAAAAAAACATATCAGACTACTAAATATGGTAAAACATGTCCACATTGTAAGTCAGATAATACTTACCTTGTCACTGGGCACGATGTCATCATTAAAAATATTGAAGTTGAATAATTTTATTTTTACATATTTAGAAAATAAATTATAATTTTAATATGAGAAAAATTTTCATCAGGATGTCGTTTCTAGCTGATAACTATTATGGTAGTCAGAAATTAAATAATCATCCTACTATTCAAGGTGCTTTTGAAGATGCATTATCAAATGTATTTAATGAAAAAATTAAAGTAACTATCTGTTCTCGCTTAGATAGATTTGTAAATGCGTTTGATTTTGCTGTTTCCTTTCTAACTTCAAATACCAACTTATCATTAGATAGATTGAAATTTTACTTATCTAATTATCTTAAAGATATACATATTAAAGATATAAAAGAAGTCGATAATTCATTCTCTAGCAGGTACTCTTGCAAAGGAAAAATATATTCATATCTTGTTCAAAATGGTAGTTATAATCCACTGTTTGAAAACACTTCTTTATATTTAAAAAAGAAAGTTGATGAAGATAAATTAAAAGAAGGATTAGCCTTTTTTGAAGGTGAACATGAATTTAAAAACTTTGCTAGCTTTGATGAAGAGGAAGAATCTAAATTGTTGATTAATAAAACCCTTTTAACCAAAGAAAATGGTTTGACTATTCTTTCTTTTTCTTCACGTAACTTTTTAAAATATCAGATCAGATTCATGGTTGGAACTATTCTTCAATATGGATACAATAAGATATTAAAAGAAGATATTAAAAAGTTACTTGCTGGTGAAAATATTAAGTTCCAAAGAAAGAAAGTTGAACCAAACGGATTATTTTTATACAAAATTATTTATCCAGAATTTGATGACGATAATTTAGAATTTGATGAAATAAAAATCTTTAAATAATTTTTTATTTTACATATAACTTACATTAATTGTACAATTGCCTATTATAAAAATATCAGTTCTATTTATTATAGTTAAATGTATTAAAAATAAGCTTATTTAGCTTATAATATTAAAGCTGGGTGCTAGAAATGAATAAAAAAGATAATTTTCATGCCGTTTTTAAAAAGTACTTTAAGAAGGAAGAAAGATTTCTTATTCCTAATGTTTTATGCTACGTAAGAATATTGCTCATTCCCTTATTTGTTACTATCTATTTGCTTCCTACCTTTGTTCCTTCAAATAATGAAGCAAATGTTTATATTGCAACTGGCATCATGCTTATTTCAGCATATACTGATTTTCTGGATGGTTTCATTGCTAGAAAATTTGACATGAAATCAAATTTGGGAAAAATTCTAGATCCTATGGCTGATAAAATCATGCAACTTGGAGTATCGATTGCTTTAGTTGTTAAATTCAAAAACTTTGCATCAGTTTTTACGCTTCTATCCATCTTTGTCATCAAAGAAATTTGGATGATGATTATGTCTATTATTTTAGCTAGAGCAAATAGAGCCTTTGGCTCTGCTAAATGGTATGGTAAAGTATCTTCTTTTTCATTCTATGTGATTGTTGGCACTATTTTTATTGGTGGTCCTTTACTTCAATCTAATAAATTTGGTCTCAGCTATACTATTCAGCATTATATAATTGATTCTTTATCATTAGTTGCCAGTTCATTTTTGCTCTTTGCAGCATTACAATACACAATACTTTTTAATAGACTTCTCAAACATGGTCAAGATGAAGTGATCATTAATAAAACGGAGGAAGAAAAACATGATTAAAATATATATGTCACCAAGCTGTCTTAGCTGTCGAAAAGTTAAAAGCTACTTTATTAAAGAAAACATTCCTTTTAAAGAAATCAATATTTTGAAACATGAAATATCAGTTGATGAACTAAAAGAGATGCTAAATAAATCGCTTGATGGAACAGATGAAATTATTTCAACTAGAAGCAAAGTCTTTAAGGAAGAAAACGTCGATTTAGAATCAATGTCCATTCAAGAATTGTGCTCTTTTATTAAGGAACATCCTTCTATTTTAAAAAGGCCAATAATTGTTGATGATAATAAAATTCAAGTCGGATATAATGCTGATGAGATTGAGATTTTTCAAAAAGCTAAAAGAATTGCAAATGATAATTGTAAAAAAGGTGTTTGTGAAAATTATGAAGAATGTGATCATCACTTTAAAGAAACTTCTCTGCCTTGTGAAGAATGTGGTTTACATTCAAATAAAAAGTAGGAATATTTTGATATGGAATTATTAAAGATACATCTAGATAATGAAAAAATTCTTCATGAAAAATGTAAGGAAGTCACTTTTCCATTAAGTGAAGAAAAAAAGAAATTGATCAAAAGCATGGTGACTTATCTTCATGATAGCCAAGATGAAAACAATCAAAAAGAATTCAATGTCAGAGCTGGTGTTGGACTTGCTGCTCCACAGATCGGCGTCTTAGAAAGATTTTTTGCTGTCAATTTCATCTATAATGAAAAAGAATATAAATATGGCTTAGTCAATCCTAAAATCATTTCAACTTCTAAAAAAATGGCTTATCTTGAAAATGGTGAAGGCTGTCTATCTGTTAAAAAAGACCATGAAGGAGAAGTCATCCGTTATCAAAAAATAACCATCACTGGTTATGATGTTTTAACTGAACAAGAAGTCACTTTAAAACTAGCTAACTATCCTGCTATTGTTTTTCAACACGAATATGACCATCTCGATGGCATTTTATATTACGATCGCATCAATAATTCTTCTCTGCTTGGCTTTGATGAAGATGCTATCGCTATTAACTAATTTTATTTTTTTGCTTGTTTAATATCTTTTTTTTGCTAAAATAGATAAGAAATTTAAAAAGATTAAAAAAGGATCAACAAACAATTTATTTATAATTTTAATTTAGGAGATATTTGTATGGAAAAAAATAACAAATTGATTGCACCTGTTGAAATCTATGCTTTAGGTGGTCTTGGTGAAGTCGGTAAGAACCTATACTGCATTGAAAACGACACTACTATTTTGATAATTGATTGCGGTGTCACATTCCCTGAAGATGATATGCCTGGTGTTGACTATGTCATTCCTGATTTTACTCATCTTATTGAAAATCAAGATAAAATCAAAGCTTTAGTTATCACCCATGGTCATGAAGATCACATCGGTGCTGTTCCATTTCTTTTAAAACAAGTTAACGTCCCTATCATTTATTCACCACGAATTGCTTTAGCACTTATTAGACATAAACTTCAAGATGAAAAGATTCAAGTACCAACTAGACTTGTCCAATATGATGCTGATAGCAAATTCAAAGTTGGTGACTTTGATTTAGAATTCTTTAGAGTCACTCACTCTATCCCTGATAGTTTTGGTCTTCACATCGATACCCCTCATGGAAATATTGTTACCACTGGTGATTTCAAAATTGATTTAACACCTGTTGATGGGGATTTTGATTTATCTAAACTCACAAGATATGGTGATAAAGGCATCGATTTGCTTTTAGCTGATAGTACTAATGCTGAAAAAGAAGGATATACGCCAAGTGAGAAAACCGTCATTCAAGGTATCAGCGATGTCTTTTCTGAAGCTAGTGGAAGACTTTTAATATCTACCTTTTCATCTAATATCTCACGCATTCAACAAATTGTTGAAACCAGCATGAAATTTAAAAGAAAGATCATTCCTTTTGGACGTTCAATGGAAAGCAATATCCAAGCTGCAAGAGAATATGGATATATTAAAGTTCCTGATGATTATTTGAAGTCACCTGAAGATTTAAAACATTTGAAACCAAGTGAAGTCTGCATTTTATGTACAGGTACACAAGGTGAACCAATGGCAGTTTTATCAAGAATTTCCAGAGGTGAACATAAATACATCACAGTTTTACCAGGTGATACCATTGTTTTTTCCTCATCTGTTATTCCTGGAAATACCGCAAGTGTAAATCTTGTCATCAATCAACTCACAAGACTTGGTGCTAGTGTTGTAACCAATTCTGTTTTGAACAATCTCCATGCTTCAGGCCATGCTTCAAGACAAGAGATGAGACTTCTTCAAAAATTAGCTAGACCAAAATATTTTATGCCTGTCCATGGTGAATATCGTATGTTAAAGCTCCATGCAAGTTTAGCTGTTGATTGTGGAATCAATAAGAAAAATACTTTTGTTTGTTCAAATGGTGAGGTGCTAACTCTCATCAATAACAAAGTATCAAAAACTGATACTTTTTATCCTGCTGATTCTATCTATATCGATGGAAAAAGTACAGTTTCTGTTTCAACTTCAGTCATCAAAGACAGATCAACTTTGATCAATGAAGGTATGGTGAGTGTCTTCCTTGTCATCAATCCTAAAAACAATGAACTCGTTTATAATCCAATCATTGAAAGCCGTGGCTTTATAACTTCTAATAAAAGAGGACTACAAAAGAAAACTAGTGAAGTAATCGCTCTAGAAATAAATAAACTCATGAAAGGACCTAAGAAAGTCACTTATTATGAACTCAAGCAGACTGTCAAACAAGTCGCTAGTCATTTCTTATATCGTGAATCAAGAAGAAATCCGATGGTCATTCCAATCATTTTAAACTACAATCCTAATTTGGAGATAAAAAACAATGATAATACTAGCAAGTCAGTCGCCTAGAAGAAAAGAAATCTTACAAGAAATTTTAAAAGATAAAGAATTTATCACTATTGCATCGAATTTTGATGAGAGAAGTATAGATGATGACAATTTAAAAACGCTGTGTTTAAAAGAAGCCATCAATAAAGGACTTGATATTTCAAAATCACATCAAAATGATATTGTAATATCAGCTGATACTATGGTCTATTTTGAAGGTGAAAAACTTGGTAAACCCAAAGATGAAGCTGATGCTTTCAATACGTTAAAAAGACTTCAAAATAATACTCATGAAATAGTCACTGCTTATTGCATTATCAAAGATAATCAAGTACTAAAAGAAAGAATAACAACTGCTACTTTATTCATTGAAAAAATGAGTGACGATGAAATAAAAAAATATGTTGAAACTAAATCACCACTTGATAAAGCAGGAAGTTATGGTGTCCAAGATGATAAATATATTCATTCTAAAATTATAAATGGTGAAAAATCAACCATCATGGGCCTTAGCAAATGTGCTTTGACTGAAGATTTAAAAGAATTGAAAATTATATAAAATAAAAAGCAACCTTTAAATATTAGTATTGGTTGCTTTTTTATATGATATTTCTTATTTAGAAACTTTATCAATATTTTCTTCAAGAAGCGTTTTAAATTCCTCTCCATGACTACCGATAACAAAGACAATCTTATTATTCATATACATAACATTATCTAAAACCGTATTTATTTCATCTTTGTTTACAAGTGACATATCTTTTACGTATACTACAACTCGTGAACTTTGGCTCTCTATCTTCTCAATATTTTCACTGCTTCCAAGTTTTTTAGCTAAATCACTCGCTTTAGTTACAACTTCTTTTTTTACTTCTTCATCTGACTGCTTAATTTTTTTGCTTTTGATATGTCTTACAATTAAAATCACAATCAAGACTATAATTGCTAAAGCAGCAATTACACCTGTAACAATCAGTGCAATATCTGACCCGCTAAAGTGATCACCATGTAAAAATAAATTATTTTTCATTTTTTTCTCCTTGTTTAAATACTTTTCTTAATTCGTGTTATTGAATCTATTTTCTTAAAATGACACAATGCGACTTCTTTATCACTTTTTGATATAACCAGTGATAAATCTTCTTTACTAACTATCATTTTCCCATCTAAAGTGAAGTAGCTATCACCTTTACAATCAAGTGTTAATACATCACTATCTTTAATGATTCCTTTAGCAATTACATTTTGATTCATCTTGTTTCTAACCGGTGCAATAAGTGAATATATCATTATTGAATCTGAGAAAAAACATACTGGTGAATTCAGTGAAAAATTATAACCAGTGGAACCAATAGGTGATGATATAACAATACCATTAGCTTTTGATGTCACTATATGTTTATCATTAACTTTTAAATTGATATCAACTGTTTTAATTGAATTTAAAACAATATCAGCAAAGAAATATTTTTCTTCACCTGAATATTTAACTTTTAATAGTTTACATTTTTCAATTATCATATCTTTATTTAAAATATCGTCTATTGCTTTATCAACTTCATTATTTTGATAATCAGAAAAAAATCCTAAATGCCCTAAATTGATTGATAAATAACTGCCATTAAAATTATTATCATGCATTGATGATAAAAAAGTTCCATCACCACCTAATGAAATAATAAGTTCAGCTTCTTTATCAGAATATATAAATTGATTTTTATTTAAAATATCTTTTATATATTCTTTTACTTTCTGACAGTTTTCTTGATAAGAGACTATTTTATATTTGCAAGGTTTCATAAACTATATTATTTTATCACAAATGACTTATTAGATTTTAAGCAACTTAATAAATATCTTTTGTATAATTATTAATATGTTACCTTTTATAAGTGATGTACCTAATAAGAAATTAAAATCTTTAAAAAAGATAGAATCATCTTTAAAAAGACTTCATTTAACTTGGTCTTATTTTAATGAAGATGATTCTAATTATAAAGATTTAATATATCAAGAATATAAAAAACTTCATTTTAAGAATAATCTTTATAAAGTTATTATTGTTAAAGATCTAGATAAAAGATATTCTCAAGATATGAAACTCAATTTTATATTCCTCTGGTTATGTATTTTTAAAACTGATATCAAAATATATCGTTATTCTTTATTTGATAATTCTTATGCATTAGATATTATTAGATATCTAGATATACACAAATGCTGTAATTTTTCTTATTTTTCAAATAAGTTAACTATTGATGATAAAAAAGTAATCAAGCAAGTTGAAGATAAATTGACTGAAGCTAAAATACGTTGGCATATAGCTAGTGTTAAAGAATTATATGATTACAAGTTTGTAACTAGTTCAATATTTAATGAGTTTGTTTTAAATGATAGACTGATCACAATTTATTTAATTACTGATAAATATTTTAGAAAAATGAGATTTTATTATAATAATAATTCAAAATTGAAATACATAATTGCTTTCATGTATAAAAATGATAACGATTGTTTATCATTACTATATATTGATTCTAGTTTTGCTGATAACGAATTTAAAAATTATATAAACAATTTGTTCATGCTTCTACTATCATATGGTAAATTTAAATAATATTTTGTTTAAATAATTAGATTATAATAATTTCTAGGAGATAAATTATGTTTCATTCAGTTTATAAAAAAATAATTATCATATCATTGTTCTTTACTAATGTTTTTTCACTATTTAAAACTAACAGTTTTAATAAATATAATGAAAATATATATTTTAATAATATCATCAATAACATTAACATTGATGAGCTTGATATAAAAAAAGAAACAAATAACTACAACTATAAACTTGCAAATAACACATTTACTATAAATGCCACTAAGGAATATTATTCTTCATCATTATCTAACATTGAAGAATTATCATTTATAGATTCAGATAAATTTAGTATTAAATATTCTATTGAATATGATATGAATAATTACATAATTTATCTTAATAATTCTTTTGTTGATAATAAAGGAAATATCATTTATCAAAATAAATTAGATGGTTACCCCATTTACTATGAAAATAAAGAAACTGATGTTTTATTTAAAGATAATGATAAATCAATTTATCTTTCTTCTTTATATTCTGATAAAGAAAACTGTTTCTTTTTATCGGCGTTTTTCATTTCTGCTCTTTCTATGATGTTAATTAAAGCAGCTTTAGCAGTTTGTACAGTTGTTCTTGCAACGGTTGTTATTTTAGGAGTTGCTTATCAGCTTGTTAAGGCTACTGATGATATTCTTTCGAAGGCTAGAGTAAAAGCTGAAGAAGAAAGAAAAAGAAATGAAAATAAAGTTTATTTTTTAGCTAAAACATGCGGTCGTGATTTAGCAATAGCAGAAAGCCCTATTGAACTTAATGATGCCGTATACCAAATGAGGACTTATCTAAATAGCTTTTGGACGCCACTTGAGATAAGTGCTAACATCATTTGTTATATTGCTGGTGGTAATATGTCACCAATAAAAGATAAATTACATTTTAGTGGATGCTTTTATCATTATCATCCTTATGGTCATAATCCTGATGTACATTGTTGGTATGGAGGACCAGTTTATTATTAATATGTTACCTTTTATAAGTGATGTACCTAATAAGAAATTAAAATCTTTAAAAAAGATAGAATCATCTTTAAAAAGACTTCATTTAACTTGGTCTTATTTTAATGAAGATGATTCTAATTATAAAGATTTAATATATCAAGAATATAAAAAACTTCATTTTAAGAATAATCTTTATAAAGTTATTATTGTTAAAGATCTAGATAAAAGATATTCTCAAGATATGAAACTCAATTTTATATTCCTCTGGTTATGTATTTTTAAAACTGATATCAAAATATATCGTTATTCTTTATTTGATAATTCTTATGCATTAGATATTATTAGATATCTAGATATACACAAATGCTGTAATTTTTCTTATTTTTCAAATAAGTTAACTATTGATGATAAAAAAGTAATCAAGCAAGTTGAAGATAAATTGACTGAAGCTAAAATACGTTGGCATATAGCTAGTGTTAAAGAATTATATGATTACAAGTTTGTAACAACTGATGGTGAAATATTGAAGTTAAAAAATTGTAAAACTTTGAAAGCTTATTTAATTGATGATAAATCTTTTAAAAAGAAAAAATATATTAGCGTTCCTTTTTATAATTTAAAATATTCATTAATTTGTTTATATAAGTATGATAATAAAAATCTATATTATGGTTCACTTATGAGTAAATTTTGTGATATTAAATTCACTGATTACATATTCAGTTTTTTTGAGGATATAAATTTAAAAAGTGGATATAGTGACTAGTAATTTATAAACATTTAAACTTTTCTCGTACAAAAAAGATAAGCTGAGCGTACAAACTTTTCATTAATAGCTACACAATCAAGTTGTAATTCATTTTTATCAATATGAGCTATTATCAGCAAATACTGCAGTCAATGGTAAGGCAAAAGAAAGTCCATCTATATATTCATAGTTAGAATCTCTCAGTTTAAATGTCATTATACCTATGACTTCATATTTATCATTAAATAATGGGCAACCGCTTACTCCTTTTGATATTTCAATGGAAGTTTGAATAAAATAATTTTCTTTATTATGATATTTAATTTTTTTTAGCTTACTTGAAATAGTTCCAGTGTTATAAGATAGACCACAGTTATTCAAATTGCCGACTGAAAAACAAAATGAACCGATTTCATAATCATTTGATATTGAATATGATAACGATTTAATTTGATTAAAGGTCTCTTTCGAATCTTGATAAGGAACAAGCTTTACATAATCATCTTCATAATTATAATCATTGACTTTAAATTCAATCTTAATATTAGAATTGTAAACCCTACCAACAATATACGAATAAGTGATGTACTCATCATTGTTATTTTTATAAACAACATTATGAGCACTGCTAAGGCAATAATCATCATTTATTTTAAAAGCACTAGCATAGCCGATAATATTGTCAGCTGAGTATCCTATTTCCATTTCAAAAACTGAATTGAATAATGATTCAATATCCGCTTTCTTTTTGCAAGAAAATAAATTAGATAAACAAATAAATAAAAATATAAATACTTTTTTCATAATTCTGTAAACCAATTGCATTTAGAATTATATCATTAATCAAGAATTTAAAATATTAATTTATATCTGATATTTGACTATTAAATTTACAAATTACAACTTCTTATAATTATCTTTTTTAATGCTTTTAATTTCTTTGAAGTTAGTTTGTTATTAAAATAAATCATAATACATTAAGTTTATAGACAGGATATCCTTTAATTTCGCTTTGATTGGTGATATTTCCTTTATTATCAA
>ERZ808252.958-NODE-958-length-23963-cov-5.500669_pt1 | contig 23963 bp, 22 predicted proteins | sample MGYA00521242_ERZ808252 | MGnify/ENA primary metagenome ERZ808252 (study PRJEB31516, sample SAMN03275581) | gut metagenome | biome: mammalia-associated habitat; material: feces | host: Papio cynocephalus | place: Kenya | collected 2012-08-07 ...
TAGAGACCGGCTTCATGCAATGCTTTTGCTACGGGTTCATAGTAGCGCCCTGTGTGTTCCAGCACAACGCGGGTTTCGCCGTCAAGTGCTTTCAACTGCTCGGCGAGAGAAGCCAATCCTTCCGTGCTATGGGTCACATCGAACGGCAGCCGAACGACCTCGCCAAAGGGACGAAGCACCGCAACCGTGCTTTTTCTGCTGGAAACATCAATACCTGCTGCGTTCATAGAATCACTCCTGTTTGGAATTTGCAATGGACAAAGCCATCTTACCCATTGCCGATTCTATCTGTTTGCTGACACGAACGCACTGGCTCTACCTGCACAAATCGAACACTGCGAATAGGAGGATGGCTGACTGACTTTCCTACGGACGTATAAGCCCTTGGAGTTGGAGGTCAGACCATTACCCCGCTATTCTAACAGTTTAGGCAACGAGATGTCCCATGCCTATGGCTGGCTGCCATAAACCAAGGGGCAAATTTCATGTTTTTTCTCCTTTACTGTTATTTTTGTTTTATGTCATCGGCAAAAGCCGGTCGCATTCGGAAGAACGCTTTTCTGCCGGCTCTTCCTATTTGATCTCATTTTAGAACGGTCAATGAAAAAACGCAACTCCTGTTTTCAACAATTTCTGCGAAAAAACAAAAAAGCTGACGAACAAATCGTTCGTCAGCTTGGTGGGAGCGGGTGGATTCGAACCACCGTAGGCACTGCCAACAGATTTACAGTCTGCCCCCTTTGGCCACTCGGGAACACTCCCATATCCCCTTCACCGAGACGCCGGAAATGGAGCTGGTGGACGGATTCGAACCCCCGACCTGCTGATTACAAATCAGCTGCTCTACCGGCTGAGCTACACCAGCACTTCTGCCTCTCACTCGGCGCGAATATTATATTACCATAGGTCTGAGAAAAAAGCAAGCCTTTTTCTCACTTTTTTTCGTTTTCCGGGTCAATTTTTTCGTCCATGTTATGGAGCAGCGAAAGCAGCGATGGCGCGAGCCGGGGCCAATTCTGCTGCATCCGCTCCAGCGACATATTCAGCGTGGCGTCCTCCCCATCGGCGGCCAGCTGCCGCAAAACGCTCTCGCAGCGCTTCATTTCGCAGTCGCAAAGCTCGGAAAAAACGGACTTCGGCGCAGCAAAGGCCTTGCGGCTGGCGCTCTCGTCCATCTCGTAAAGCAGGCGGAAGGTCTTATAAAAGGAAAGGCTCAGATAATCGGAAACGGCTCTCGTCAGCCGCAGGCTCTCCTTGCCCAGCTGCTCATAGAGCAGGGAAAGGGAATTGACCAGCAGCTTTTTCTGCAGCATGACCATGGCGCTGCCCCGAAGGACATTGTCCTTCTCCTGGCTGCTGTCCATCAGATCGTCCGCCAAAATCGCGCCGCCGTCCCGGGCCATGGTGCGCCCCAGCAAAAAATCCGCCGAAACGCCATAAAAATCCGCGGCCCGCACCACGAAGCTCAGCCCCGGCTCCCGAACGCCGTTTTCGTAGTGAGACAAAAGGGCCTGAGAGACCCCCAGCTCCCCCGCCGCCTTGCGCTGGCTGATCTTTTTTTCCTGCCGCAGCAGGCTGAGAGTGCGCGGAAAATCCATCACCATAGTCCTGTTACCGTTCCTTCCAAAATTGCTTTTTTAGTATACCCTTGCGCGGGGCGGTTGTAAAGGGTTTTTGCCGAAAACAGGGTGTAATTTTTTTTGCGAATTTTTTGTTGGTTTTTTTTGCAATTTTGACTTGACAACTACGGATGGTTTTATCTCTGTCAAAAAAACGCGAAAAAACGCCCGGATTTCCGCTGCGGGCCTTGTTTTTGACTTGATCATGACTTATAATGGGGAAAAAGGATGAATCGAGGGATAGCATTATGTCGGTCGAAAGCGTCCGAGCTTATCTTTCGGGCTTCGGCAAGGCGGGGATCATCCGGGAATTTTCCGTTTCCAGCGCCACGGTGGATCTGGCGGCGCTGGCCGTCGGCGTGGAGGGCGCGCGCATCTGCAAGACGCTGGCCTTTCTCCACAAGGACGGCAGCTGCATCCTGATCTGCGCGGCGGGCGACGGAAAGATCAGCAACCGGAAGTTCAAGGAATACTTCGGCTTCAAGCCGAAGATGCTCTCGCACCAGCAGACGGCGGAGATGACAGGCCACAGCGTTGGCGGGGTCTGCCCCTTCGCCCTGCCGCCGGGGGTCGCCGTTTATTGCGACGAAAGCCTGAAGCGCTTTTCCACGGTCTTCCCCGCGGCGGGGTCTGCCAATTCCGCCGTGGAGCTGACGCCGGAGGAGCTATTTACCATCTCCAAAGCAAAAGCATGGGTGGATGTTTGTGACATCATACCGAAGCCCCCTGCTTGAGCTGCGGAAAGCGCGCTGCCGCGGCCGCTGCACTCTGCAGCGCCGCGGCCTTTCTTTTGCAAAAAATCAAATCGGGACAGGAAAAGCCCCCGGCTTCGGCCGGGGGCTTAAGGTTATGCGGTTTGTTTCCTATCAGGAATGATTAGTGGTTCATATCGTCCGCAACAGCGTGAACGATGACATACAGCATATCAGCCTTCTTATCATTTGTGCCGGAACCCATGACGATATAATCGGAATAATAATGATAGGTATCATCCGCGCCGCCAGCGATGAAGTTGACATACTCGTCATCTTCCTCCGCGATCAGATCAGCAAAGGTGACGAAAGCGATTTCTTCATCCTGAAGCTCCACGGCATCATCGTTCTGCTCATCATAAGTGTCCTTGGGATCCCAGGTCATCTTCTTCAGCACGACCACGGTATCGCTATTCACGGTAACCGTCTCATCGGTCGCACCATCAGCGCGAGCAAGGATGGTCTTGCCGGTGACAGTGACGATGTCGTACTTATCAGTCATGCTAGAAGTCTTCTTGCCAGCAAACAGGTCGACACGGTTGAAGAAACCGTTATCGGGTTCTTCATCCTGGCTCATCTCGTCGATGAGAGTCAGAGTGTAGACCGGCTCGCCCTTGACCTTTTCATAGGTGTAGCTGTACAGGCAGTTAGCCTGGATAGCATCATTCTGGGTCTTATCATACGCGACCACGATAGAGTCGGCAGTCTCGCCATTCTCAAAGACCACATCGCCCAGGACGAAGGTCTCCTCATCGGAATCCTCAGACCAGGTATCGCCGGAAGTGGTGTACAGATAGCCGCTGGCCTCCTTCAGGGTCAGCTCGCCCAGGCCGATGTAACCAGCCTGATAGGTGTCGATGGTGCGCTTGGTGGTGTACAGGCCCTGGATATGGCCCTTGTTGTAAGTGGCAGCGCCCAGATCACTCAGAGTGCCGACCAGATACTTCCGAGAACCATTCTTCAGATAAGACATGAAGAAGACATTTTCGTCGTTGATGTAATCATCGTCGAAGGTGGCCTTCGCGGCGTCGAAATTCTTCGCATCGCCAGTATTATAGCCTTCCTCGCGATAGCCATCCAGCAGGCTGTCGGAGTAGTCCAGGACATCCTGCGCATAATTGTCCGCGTTCTTATCTTCGCTCAGCGCAATCAGGTAGACCTGATCACCGGTCTCGCGGAGGACGAACAGACGCTTGTCTTCCTTCAGAAGACGCTCCAGTGCGGCCGCCTCAGCAGTGTCGTAGTTCTTGTTTTTCTTGTCGGCTTCAGTCACATCAAGCACGCACTTGCTGAGTTTCACGCGAGCTTCTTCGTGCTCTTCGCCATCGATGGTCATGTAATCGATGAAAGCGCGGTCATCGCCGACCGTGTACTTATCGATCTGCAGGCCGGTGACCATGACCAGCTGAGCATTGATGTCAGCCAGATCATCATAATTGCTGTCGACCAGCTGAGCCAGAATGACCAGACCGTCTTCAGCAACCAGATTCATCTTTTCCTTCAGGTTGGAAGCAACCAGAACATCCTCGTTGTTGTCGGCCCAGCCATTTGCACCGATGACATAGTCTTCGCCGCCCAGAGTGTGGATGCCCTTGGAGCTGCGCTTCTCATAAGCGACATCGCTCTCAACAGCCATAACTTCCACATCGTACTTGGCTTCGTCGGGATTGTAGCAGATCTTCAGGATGTTGTTCGCTTCGATCTCGTCATCCGTGTTGACGACCTCGTCCAGATACCACTGCGTAGTATCGTACTTTCCAGCAAGAGCAGTGAAGCCCACAGCCTTCAGGGTGTTGCCTTCAACATCGTTAGCAGTGAAATACTTGCCATAGATCTTGTGCTCTTTGACATGCTCAACCTGAGCATAGGTGTAAGCCTTGTAGATCACATAGTCGATAGTGCCATCGCCATTGCGGTCAACCAGACGGACATCATCCGCCTTACGCTGGCCGGCCAGCTTAGCCATCTCACTATAAGAAATGGAAGTGAACTTCGTGGTGTTATTCTTCTTGTCAACAACCAGCTCGTTGACAGTCTTTTCATCAAAGGTACCAGAGAACTCACCAGCGGTGAACTCATAGCGGTTATACGCATCGTTCTTGCTGGCAGCGCGATCGATGTCATAAGTCAGATCGTAGACAGTGCTGTCGCCGACCGCAGACTTACCGGTAGCTCTCGCAGAGTAAACAGAACCGTTGCTCTTGTAGATGACGCGGAACTGCTGGCCCAGATCCATGTAGCCCAGACCGGGGTTGTCAACTTCGATCCACTGAGTCTTGGTGGCGGTATTCTCAGCACCGGAAACGGTAGCAAAGATCACGCAATCATCGTCAGCAGTACGGACTTCAACCTTACCATCATCCTTCGTCTTTTCGCCTTTCGCCAGTTCATCAATGTAGACAGAATCAGTGGCAAACAGATAGCCGGTGAAGGTATCCAGCTTATAATACTTATAGCCGAACTTGACGAACTTATCGGTGCCCGCAACAGCAGAGCCGGAACCGAAGATGCCATTGTAGCCGGAGGGCACAACGGTATTAAAGGTGTAAGCATCCAGCAGAGCGTTGGCGAACATGACGGCGACCCACTGACGGGGAGCAGCGCCGTTGATGTCGGCTTCGTAGCCAGCCAGCAGACCAACGATAGAAGCATCGCTCAGGACGTTCTTGGCCCAGTTGGCGCCGGTGTACTGACGGTCAACGGCGGAATAGCCGATGGCGGTCAGCAGCATCTTGGCCGCTTCAGCGGTCTTGACGGGGTTGGTGGGATAGAACTTGCCTTCGCTGCCGTTGACCAGGCCCAGAGCGGCCAGGTAGTTGATGTAGCCGGCATACCACTCGGTAGCGGGAACATCGGTAAACAGGTTCGCGGCGGCATAAGCGGTGGCCTTATCGTCCTTGCCGTAGTTCAGGATGACATAGATCATCTTGGCAACTTCGGCACGGGTGATGGTGGCGTTGGGGTTGAAGTTACCCTTCTCGTCACCGGTCATGACCTTGAGCGCATACAGCAGCTCAACAGACTCTGCAGCGTCTTCATCGATGGCAGCGGCATCCTTATAGGTATCCGCAGAATAATTGCCAGCGAAGGCAGACACAGAGAGGATCATGGCCAGAGCCAGGCTCAGCGCGAGGATCTTTTTGAGAGTGCTCATGGTTTGATTTCCTCCTAATAATTTTTTGGACTTCTTCCGCGGGCGGTTTCTTCGTCCGGCGCTACTTTCCGGCTTGGGAAAAAGCCTGCTTCCGTTATCCTGCGTCTATCTTATCTGCCCGGCGAAAAAAAGTCAACGGTTTTGCCCCGGATGTAACACAAGTGTAATATTGCGAAAAAAATGCCCTCTGCGCGCGGCAAAAGGCAATTTTTGGTTTATTTTTTCTTTTTTCCGTATTTCCGGCGGTTGGCCTGCCGCTGCTGAACGCGCTTTTCCAGCCGTTTGGAATATTCCTCCCGGGTGGGGACCTTTTTTTCCTCCAAAAGCGCCAGCGCCTGGGGCAGCTGCTCCCGGGTGAGCTGAACGATGGCCTCCCGGGTCACGCGGGAGAGCCGCAGGACGGGAGCGTCGCTGTCCGCCCGCTCCACCAGATAATATTCCGCCCGGTCATAGGGCATAAAGCGCCCGCCGTAAAAAACGCCGTCCTTGGAGAGGGCCGTTCCGGAGAGCAAAAACGCCGCGCACACGCCGCCGATGGCCAGCAGCACGGGCCAGCGGTTTTGAATATCCTCCATCCGCCAGAGGGCCAGCGCCAGCAGCGCCAGAATGATCAGCGTCACGGCTTTTTTGTTGATGCTTTTGCCGCGAACGACGGCGGTCCGCTGCATCCGCAGCATGAGAAGGATCTGATAGATCAGGATGCAGACGCAGATCGCGCCCAAAACATAATCAAAGGTGGTCATGGCTGTTCCTCCTGCAGCTCGTCCAGATTCAGCGCGAAGGCCGGCGCGAACTGTTCCATATAAAGATCCGCCTCCGGCAGCTCCAGCGCCCGGATGGCCTTGCGGGTCTGTTCCGCCGCCCGGCGGAACTCGTCGTTGCCGCTGCGCAGCTCCTCTATGCATTTGATGTAGGCGCTGATCTTGTCGGCGGCCTTAACATAGCGATAGGTTTCCGGATCCTGCTCCTCCATGGTCATCAAAAGCCGGTAATGAGGGCGCAGCGTCTCCGGAAGCATCCGGAGGAGACTGTCTGCCGCGGCGTGCTCGATGGATTTATAAGCGGAGCAGATCTCCGGGTTGTTGTATTTGACGGGGGTGGGCAGGTCGCCGGTGATGATCTCCGGCGCATCGTGAAAGAGCGCCGCCGCCGCGACCTTGCCGGGGTCGATCTGGCGGCCAAAGTGCTCCCGGCCGATGAGGGCAAGGGCGTGGGCCGTGACCGCCGTGTCGAAGCTGTGCTCCGCGAGATTTTCCTGAATGCTGTTGCGCATGAGGCCCCAGCGGGCGATGTTCCGCATCCGGGTCATCATGGCAAAAAAGCCGTTTTTCCGCATGATCTCCGTCCTTTCAGAGGGCCCGCCAGGCTTCCGGCTTGAGCTCCGTGTGGCCCTGAAGGGCCTGCTCCAGCTGCCGCAGCATCAGCTCCCGGTCCTGATTCAGCGTGCCCCGCAGGTTCAGATAATTGGAGGCGTGGTTCATCCGGAAGACGCAGCCCGGCGCGTCCAGATGTCCCAGCAGCAGCGCCGTTTCCTCCAATATCCGGCGGCTGTCCAGCAGCCGGAAGCTGCCCTGCTCCACCCAGTCGTAAAGGGGCGTTCCCGGCTCCACCATCAGCGTCAGCAGGCCGATATAGTCCGGGCGCATGGCGCTGAAGGCCGCGGCGGTGTCCAGCGCGTGCTCCTTCCAGAGCTTCTGTCCGCCCAGGCCGGAGATGGCCGTCACCGAAAGGGCCATGCCCGCCTGACGGACCTTTTGTCCCGCCGCCACGATCTCCGCCGCCGTGTGGCCCTTGCGCATCTGCCGCAAAACGGCGTCGCAGCCGGACTCCAGGCCCATGTAGACCATGGTAAGATTTTTCTGCCGCAGGCGCTTGAGTTCCTCCGGCGTGCGCTTCTGGATGCTTCCGGGAGAGGCGTAGCAGGTCACCCGCTCACACTCTGGAAACAGCGCCGCGATCTCGTCCAATATACGCTCCAGGTCCGCCGCCGGGCGGATCAGCGCGTCGCCGTCCGCCAGAAAGATCCTCCCCACCCGGGAATACTGCCGCCGGGCCATTTGAAAGTCCTCCAGGATCTCATCCATGGGCCGCAGGGCAAACCGTTTTGCCTTATACATGCTGCAAAAGGCGCAGGTATTGTGGCTGCAGCCATAGGTCACCTGCACGATCAGGCTCCGGGCCTCGGAGGGCGGCCGGTAAACGCTTCCCCGATATCTCATGCTTTCTCCTCCTCCGCCGTTTCCGGCAGTGTATAACCGTATTTCCGCATCATGACCGGGCGTCCGTAGACCACCGCCGGCTTTTGGGCGCAAAGCCGGAAGCCGCAGCGCTCCAGTACCCTGCAGGACGCGATATTCGCAGTCTCGCAGATCCCAAAGACCTCCCGCAGACCCAGCGCCGGCAGCACGGCCGGCAAAAAGGCCGCCAGCGCTTCTGCCGCATAGCCCCGTCCCCGGTAAGGCGCGCCCACATGATAGCCCGTCTCCCAGGCCCCCGCCGGCTCCTTCAGGGGACAAAGCTCCACGTGGCCCACAAGCGTCCCGTCCTTTTGCAGGACGGCCAGCACCTGTGCCCCGCCGCCTGCTCGGCGGCATCGTAAAAGCTCCCGGATAGCCGCTTCCGCTTCCTCCGGCGTTTCAAAGACCTCATCCGGCAAAAAGCGGCGGTTCTCCGGATCCTGCGACAGGGCGCAAAGCGCTGCCGCCATGGCCGGCTCCCACTCGGTGAGCGTCAGCCGCGCAGTGTTCAGCCGCATCGCGCTCCCCCCTTTTCTTTTTGTCCGGCCTGTGCTATCATAAAAGCATCTTATAGTATAGCAGAAATTTTCGCCGGTGAATAGGGTCTAATTTGTAACTTTCTCCGGCGGCGCAAAAAAACGGAGGTATTTTATGGAGCTTCGCCACGCCGTCCCCGCCGACGCAGAGGCCGCCGCCCGGCTGGAGGCCGCCTGTTTTCCCTCAGCGGAAGCTGCTTCTCCCGCTTCCATCCGCGCCCGCATCGCCGCCTTTCCCGAACATTTCTGGCTACTGTTTGACGGCGGACAGCTGGTGAGCATGGTCAACGGCATGGTCACCGACCTGCCCGATCTGACGGATGAAATGTACGACGATGCCGGCCTTCACCGGGAAGCCGGCGCCTGGCAGATGATCTTCAGCGTGGCCACAGACCCGGCGCGCCGGAAGCAGGGCCTGGCGGAGCGGGTGCTGCGGCAGACGATCGCCGACGCCCGCGCCCAGGGCCGGAAGGGCCTTGTGCTCACCTGCAAGGACCGTCTGGTGCATTATTACGCCAAGCTTGGCTTCGTCAGCGAGGGCCTGTCCCGCTCTGACCACGGCGGCGCCGTCTGGTATCAGATGCGGCTGACCTTCTGAGCAAAAAGCAAACGTCCGGCTCCCGCCGTCTGCGGGAGCCGGATATTTTTGGATCATTCCGCCGGGCCGAAGGTGCAGGTCTCGGCGTTCATTTGGAACATCCGGCCCATGGGCAGCGACATACTGATGCTGCCGTGGCCGCATTCCAGACCGGCGATGGTAGGCTTTCCGGCGGGCACGATCAGCTCGGCAAAGACCTGATTCAGGTCCAGACCGGTCTTGGGCTCCGCCTCCTCGCAGCGGGTAAAGGAGCCAAGCAGGATGCCTGCGGCGTCCGCCAGCTTGCCGCTGTTGCGCAGATGGGTGAGCATCCCGTCCACCTTATAGGGTGGCTCGCCCACCTCCTCGATGAAGAGGAGCTTGCCCCGGGTGTCCAGCTCATAGGGCGTGCCGATGGAGGCGGTGATCAGCGACAGATTGCCGCCGCACAGCCGGCCCTGGGCCTTGCCCGGGTTCAGGCTCCGGAGCGAATAGCCCTCCGGGTCTTTGTATTCGATCTTCTCCCCGAAAAGCATGGCCTTCACGTAGGAAAGGCTGTAATCATCCAGCCCCTTGCTCCATGCGCCCACCATGGGCATATGATAGGCCTCCTGATTGCAGATCTGGTTCAGGGCGGCGATCATGGCGGTCACGTCGCTGTAGCCGCCGAAAAATTTGGGGTGCTTTTTGATGGTCTTCCAGTCCAGCAGGGGCAGGATCCGATGGAAGCCATAGCCGCCCCGGGTGGTGACGATGCCCTGAATGCTGTCATCGGCAAAGGCGGCGTTCAGATCGGCGGCGCGGACGGCGTCCGTGCCGGAAAGATAGCCGTGCTTCGCCATGGCGCTGGGATAAAGCACCGGCTCCAGCCCCATGGCGCGGACGGCGGAAGCCAGCTCCTCCTGAGAAAGAGAGGTGGGGCTGGAGCCGCAGAGCACCGCCAGACGGTCGCCGGGCTTGAGAGAGTTCGGACGGATCATAAGTTCTCCTTTATGACAGATGGGGAGCCCTCTTCAGGCTCCCCACCCATGGATCAAATCAGCTTATTTATTGGCGATGGCCTTCTTGAACTCTTCGATCAGCAGCGGAGTGACCTTGAACAGGTCGCCCACAATGCCATAATCGGCGATCTCGAAGATGGGAGCGCTGTCGTTCTTGTTGACGGCGATGATGCACTCGGAATCGGACATACCGGCCTTGTGCTGGATAGCGCCGGAGATGCCCAGGGCGATGTAGATCTTAGGACGGACGGTCTTGCCGGTCTGACCGACCTGATGGTCGGCAGTCATCCAGCCGGCGTCCACGCAGGCACGGGAGGAACCCACAACGCCGTGCAGCACTTCGGCCAGCTCTTCCGCCAGCTTCTTGCCGCCTTCCACATCCTTGGAGATGCCGCGGCCCACAGAGACGATGACCTCGGCGCCGGTCAGATCCACCAGCTTGCGGGATTCCTTGACCACTTCCAGGACCTTGGTCTTCAGATCAGCCGCTTCCAGCTTGACCTCGGGCTTGGTCAGGACGAACTTGCGGTCAGCATCGAACGCGGCCTTTTTCATAACGCCGGGACGGACGGTGGCCATGCAGGGACGGAAGCGGGGGCAGATAATGGAAGCCATCAGATGGCCGCCGAACGCGGGACGGGTCATCTTCAGGTCGCGGGAAACATCGTGGGGCTGGCCCAGCACCAGAGCGCTCTTGGTTGCGGCGATCTTCTCATCGGTGAGGGTGGAAGCCTCGTGCAGGAAGGCCTGATAAATGCCCAGATCTACATCCAGATGGGTGCAGTCGGCGCACAGACCGGTGTGCAGGCGAGCGGCGCAGCGGGGCGCCAGATCGCGGCCGATGTTGGTGGCGCCCACCAGCAGAGCCTCAGGCTTGCGCTCCACGACCATGTCGCAGATGACCTTGGTGTAAGCGTCGGTGGTGTAATCCTTCAGCAGGGGATGCTCGCAGACGATGATCTCGTCGGCGCCGTAGCCGGCCAGCTCAGCGGCCAGGCCCTCGACCTTATCGCCCAGCAGCAGACCGCACAGCTTCACGCCCAGCTCGTCGGCCAGCTTGCGGCCTTCCGAGATCAGCTCGAAGTCGGTGGGCATCAGCTTGCCCTGACGCTGCTCACAAAATACCCAAACGTCCTTGAAGTCTTCCAAGACGGTATTCTTAAACTCAACCATTCCTATAATCTCCTTTCAATCAGATGATGTGCTTGGCGGCCAGGATGCCGGCCAGCTTCTCGCACGTGGCTCTGTCAGCGCCTTCCAGCATCATGCCAGCGCCCTTCTGCGGAGGCGTGAAGGAGGTCAGGATGTTGGTGGGAGAGCCCTTCAGACCGATGCTGTCCAGCTCGATCAGGGGGTTATCCTTCAGCTTGGGGAAGTCAAAGATGGCCATGGGCTTGTCATAAGCCTCCACGATACCGTTGACACTCATGTAGCGGGGAGTATTCAGTTCCTTGATGCAGGTGATCAGGCAGGGGGTCTGGACCTGAATGGTCATATAACCGTCCTCCAGCATGCGCTTGACGGTGAGGGTCTTGCCCTCCAGCTTGATATCGGCGGCATAGGAGATCTGGGGCAGGCCCAGCTTCTCGGCGATCTGGGGACCGACCTGCGCGGTATCGCCATCGATGGCCTGACGGCCGCAGAAGATGATATCGTCGTCCTCGATGCCCAGCTCGTCGATGGCGGCGGCCAGGATCTGGGAGGTGGCGAAGGTATCGGAGCCGCCGAACTCACGGCCGGACACCAGAACGGCGTCGTCGCAGCCCATGGCGATCAGCTCACGCAGCATGCCTTCTGCGGGCGGGGGACCCATGGAGACCACGGTGACCTTGCAGCCGGTCTGCTCCTTGAGCTTCAGCGCAGCCTCAACGGCATTCTTATCATCGGGGTTGGTGATGGCCTGCATGGACGCACGGTTCAGCGTCCCATCGGGATTCACAGCAACCTTACCGGAGGTATCCGGGACCTGCTTGACACAAACAATGATTTTCATAGTTACCTTACCTCCTGCTTATTTCACACCAAGGTTGCTGGCGATGACCATTCTCTGGACCTCGGAAGTACCTTCGTAGATTTCGGTGATCTTCGCGTCGCGCATCATGCGCTCCACGGGATATTCACGGGTATAGCCGTAGCCGCCGAACAGCTGGACGGCGCGGCGGGTCACATCGGAAGCGGCTTCCGCAGCAAACAGCTTGGCCATGGCGGCGTCCATGCTGTAGGAGATCTTGGGGTTCTTGGCGTGCTCCGCCTTCTTCCAGGCGGCGGCATAGACCAGATACTGAGCAGCCTGCATTCTGCAGTGCATATCGGCCAGCTGGAACTGGGTGTTCTGGAACTGGCTCAGGCGCTTGCCGAACTGGACGCGCTCCTTGGTATACTTGATGGCCTCCTCCACAGCGCCCTCGCCCAGGCCCAGAGCCTGAGAGGCGATGCCGATACGGCCGCCGTCCAGCGTCTTCATGGCGATCTTGAAGCCCTCGCCTTCCTTGCCCAGCAGGTTCTCCTTGGGAACGATGCAGTCCTCAAAGATCAGGTCGCAGGTAGAGGAGCCGCGGATACCCATCTTCTTTTCATGCTTGCCCTGAGAGAAGCCGGGGAAGCTCTTCTCCACGATGAAAGCGGAGATGCCGTGGCTGCCGGCCTTCTTGTCGGTCATGGCGAAGACCACGAAGGTGTCGGCCACGTTGCCGTTGGTGATGAAGCACTTAGAGCCGTTCAGCACATAGTGATCGCCCTCCAGGACGGCGGTGGTCTGCTGGCCGGAAGCGTCGGTACCGGCGTTGGGCTCGGTCAGACCGAAGGCGCCGATCTTGCGGCCGGAGCACAGGTCAGGCAGATACTTCTGCTTCTGCTCCTCGGTGCCGTTTTCATAGATGGGGGCGCAGCACAGAGAGGTGTGGGCGGAAAGGATGACCGCGGTGGTGCCGCAGACCTTTGCCAGCTCCTCCACTGCCATGGCATAAGCCAGAGTGTCCGCGCCGGCGCCGCCGTACTCCTTGGGGAAGTAGATGCCCATCATGCCCAGCTTGGCCATCTTCTCGACGGTTTCCATGGGGAAGCGCTCTTCCTCATCGATCTCCTCAGCCAGGGGCTTGACTTCGGTTTCCGCAAACTCACGGTACATTTTGCGGAGCATCTCATGCTGCTTGCTCAGAACAAAATCCATAAATTACCCTCCTTGCGCTTTCGCGCAATATTTATTTCTTACTTATTGTAATCGTAAAAGCCCTTGCCGGTCTTTTTGCCCAGCAGGCCGCCGCGCACCATCTTGCGGAGCAGCAGAGCGGGACGGTACTTGTCGTCGCCGGTCTCCCGGTGCAGGGTCTCCATAATGGCCAGGCACACGTCCAGGCCGATAAAATCGCCCAGCGCCAGCGGGCCCATGGGATGATTGGCGCCCAGCTGCATGGCCTTGTCGATATCCTCCGCAGAGGCGACGCCGGTCTCCACCAGGCCGATGGCCTCGTTGATCATGGGGATCAGGATCTTATTGACCACAAAGCCGGGGGCTTCGGCCACCTCGATGGGATCCTTGCCGATGTCCTTCGACAGCTGATAGACAAAGTCGAAGGTCTCCTGGGTGGTGTTGGCTCCGCGAATGACCTCAACCAGCTTCATGCTGGGGACGGGGTTGAAGAAGTGCATCCCGATGACCGGATGCTTCAGGCCGTTGCCCATCTCGGTGACGGACAGCGAGGAGGTGTTGGAGGCAAAAACAGCCTCAGGCTTGCACAGCGTATCCAGCTCGGTGAGCAGGGCGCGCTTGGTCTCCATTTCCTCCTTGACGCATTCGATGATCAGGTCCGCGTCGGCCGCGGCAGACTTTTCCTCCACCAAAACGCGGCTCAGCAGGTCTTCCTTGGCCTCCTCGGTCATCTTGCCCTTTGCCACGCGCTTGGCCAGAGAAGCGGCCAGCTTATCCTTATGCCGCTGAGCGGAAGCCAGGCTGCTGGCATACATCAGCGCAATGTGGCCGTTGGCTGCAAAGACCTGGGCAATGCCGCTGCCCATGGTGCCGGCTCCGAAAATCGCTACCTTCATGTTGTGATCCTCCTGTTTTATAATTTGAGTGGTGAACCTGTGTTCTGTCATTACCGGTTGCAATAGGACTCGTGCTTCCGCTTTTCCAGAAAGGCGCGCATGCCCTCCTGCTGATCTTCCGTCTCAAAGCAGCTGCCGAACAGCGCTTCCTCGAGCTCCACCGCCCGGTCCATATCCGTCTGCAGGCCCTCGTTGATGGCCTTTTTGCAGGCGCGGACGGCGATGGGCGCGTTTTTCGCGATGGTCTGGGCCAGCTTTTCCGCGGCGGGCATCAGCTCCTCCACCGGATACACGGCGTTGACCAGACCGCAGCGCAGCGCCTCCTCCGCCTTGATATTGCGGGCGGAATAGATCAGCTGCTTCGCCATGCCGGGACCGATGAGCCGGGCCAGCCGCTGCGTGCCGCCAAAGCCGGGGGTGATTCCCAGGCCGGTCTCCGGCTGACCAAACACAGCGGTATCGGAGCAGATCCGGATGTCGCAGCTCATGGCCAGCTCACAGCCGCCCCCCAGCGCAAAGCCGCAGACAGCGGCGATGGTGGGAACAGGCAGCGTCTCCAGCTTGCGGAACACATCGTTGCCCAGCTTGCCGAAGGCCTGGCCCTCCGCCCTGGTGAGGGCGCTCATCTGCGCGATATCCGCGCCGGCCACAAAGGCCTTTTCTCCGCCGCCGCGGACGATAACGCAGCGGACCGTCTCCGGATCGATCTGATCCAGCGTCTGATCCAGCTCGCGGATCACCTGGTCGTTCAGGGCATTCAGGGCACGGGGCCGGTCGATGGCCAGCGTTCCAACGCCGCCTTCCGCGGAAAACTTTACATATTCCATGGATGAAGACCTCCTTTTTACAGGGCAGCTTCAGGCGCAGCTGTACTGCGCCTGAAACCGACCATCTTCATTATAGCGGACTGCCCGGAGTTTGTCAAATTATAAACGATATTTCCTCAAAGGATTTTTGCTTTTTCCGAGTTATTTTTGGCTGAATTTCCTGTTTGGCAGAAAATCAGACGCGCTCCACCACAACAGCTTCGCCCATGCCGCCGCCGATACACAAAGAAGCGACACCATACTTGCCGCCGCGGCGGGCCAGCTCATAGCACAGCGTGACCAGGATGCGCGCGCCGGAAGCGCCGATGGGATGGCCCAGCGCGATAGCGCCGCCGTTGACATTGACATTGTCGGGGGTCAGGCCCAGCTCCTGATTGACCGCGGCAGCCTGCGCGGCAAAGGCCTCGTTCAGCTCGAACAGGTCGATGTCCTTGGTCTCCAGACCGGCCTTCTTCAGCGCCTGACGGACGGAGGGGATGGGGCCGGTGCCCATGAGCGCGGGATCCACGCCCACAGAGCCGGTGGAAACGATCTTGGCCATGGGCTTCAGGCCGTGGGCCTTGACGAACTCGCCGGAGGCGACCACGATGGCGGCAGCGCCGTCGTTGATGCCGGAGGCGTTGCCGGCGGTGACCGTGCCGCCGTCGCGCTTGAAGGCGGGCTTCAGCTTGGCCAGCGTCTCAACGGTGGTGCCGGCGCGGGGATGCTCGTCCTTATTGAAGACGATGGGATCGCCCTTGCGCTGGGGGATGACCACGTCCACGATCTCGGCGTCGAAGCGGCCGCTGTCGCGGGCTTCCACGGCGCGCTGCTGAGAGCGGGCGGCCAGCTCGTCCTGCATCTGGCGGGTGATGCCGTATTTCTCGGCAACGTTCTCGGCGGTGATGCCCATATGGTAGTTATTGAACGCATCCCACAGACCGTCGTTGACCATCACATCGGTCATGGTGGTGTTGTTCATGCGGGCGCCCCAGCGGGCGGAATTGACGGCGTAGGGCGCAAGGCTCATGTTCTCCATGCCGCCGGCCACGACGCACTCGGCCTCGCCGGCCAGAATGGTGCGGTAAGCCAGGCTGACGCTGTGCAGACCGGAGCCGCAGACCTTATTCAGCGTGGTGCAGGGAGTCTCGATGGGCAGGCCGGCCTTCAGGGAAGCCTGACGGGCGGGGTTCTGGCCCAGGGCAGCCTGCAGAACGTTGCCGAAGAAGACCTCGTTCACATCCTTGGCGTCCACATTGCCGCGCTTCAGCGCTTCCTTGATGACGATGCTGCCAAGCTCCACAGCGGAAACGCCCTTCAGAGAGCCGCCGAAGCCGCCCACGGCCGTACGGGCCATGCTTACCAGATACACTTCTTTCATTGTTGATACGCTCCTTTTTTTATTTTGAAAAGTTTTCCTTTTCCACTGTCAGTTTTACCCACTGAACCATCTTCTATTATAGCGGTATCTCCCTTGTCTTTCAACACGCAATGTGCCGGTTTTTACGAATTATTTTTATGTTTTCCGGCAAAAAATACAACGCTTGACAAAAAGCTGTCAATATCGTCGGCATCTCTCTACAATCTCCCCCTTTCCCCGGCTGCCCGCTGCTTCAAAAAACAGAAAAACGCTGCGGAGACCGGCTCCGCAGCGTCTTTGATTTTCAGCTTTTCCGGATGTTTATACATCCAGCGTCCCCACCAGGCTGCGCATAGCCAGGATGGTCCTTTCAAACAGCTCGTCCAGCGTCCAGCCCAGGGCTTCAGCCCCCTGCCGGATCACGTCCCGGCTGCAGCCCGCGGCAAATTTCTTGTCCTTGAACTTCTTTTTCAGGCTGGAGACCTCCATATCGGAGACGCTCCTGCTGGGGCGCATCATAGCGGCTGCGCCGATCAGGCCGGTAAGCTCGTCCACGGCAAACAGGATCTTCTCCATCTGCTGCTCCGGTTTATATTCCGTCCCCGTCAGGCCCCAGCCATGGCTCATGGCCGACCGCATGACGCCCTCGTCGATGTCCTCCGCCCGGCAAAGCTCCACGCCCTTAACGCAGTGCTCCTCAGGATAAAGCTCAAAGTCCAGATCGTGGAGCATGCCCACGGTGCGCCAATAATCCACCCGCTCCGGATCGTACTGGGCGGCATACCAGCCCATAACGCCGGAAACGACCTGTCCGTGCTTCCGGTGGAACGCGTCCTGATTGTACTTCTTCAAAATTTCAAATGCCTGCTCCGGCGTTGGGATATAGCTCATACACTGCCTCCTGTTTCGTTTTTTATTTATGATATTTGCTTCCGGATAGAATGGACAGCGCCCGGTAGATCTGCTCCAGCACCATCACCCGGGCCAAATGGTGGGGAAAGGTCATGGGCGACATGGAGAGCCGCAGACTGCTCTGCGCCTTCAGCGCCTCGTCCAGCCCCCGGGAGGAGCCGATCAGCACGCACAGACGGGAAACGCCCTGATTCTGCAGCTGCTGCAGCTTTTCCGCCAGCCCCTCGGAGGAAAGCATCCTGCCCTCGATGCACATGGCAACGACGCAGCTGCCCTGGGGAATGGCGGCGCGGATCCTTTCCGCCTCCTTCGCCAGCGCGCCGGGCCGGTCCGGCTCCTCCTCCAGCTGCAGGATCTCCATGCGGCAGAGCGTCCCCAGCCGCTTTTCATATTCCCGGCAGGCCTCCAGATAAAACCTCTCCTTCAGCTTGCCCACGCAGATCAGTCGGATGTTCAGCATAAGTCCTCCCTGCGCTCAAAGAAATACCGGCCGGCCCAGCTGCTCCCTTGGAGCCAGGGCCACTTCCGGGGAGAGCCCCTCCTGCCGGAGCGCCGTCCGCAGCGCCTCCAGCGCCAGCTCCGGCGTGTTGTTTTCCCGGCTCAGGTGGGCCAGGGTCACATGACGGGTCCCCTCCTGGCAGAGCCGCACCGCCACCTTTGCGGAAAACCGGTTGGAAAGATGGCCCTGATCCGAAAGGATCCGCAGCTTCAGCGCATAGGGATACGGCCCGCTCTTCAGCAGCTCCGCATCATGGTTGAACTCCAGCACCGCCGCCGCGCAGCCCTGCATGGCGGCAAAGATCTCCCCCGTTACCGTTCCGGTATCCGTGCAGAAGGCCACCTGCTCCCGCCCCGCGCCCAGCACATAGCCGCAGCTGCCCGGCGCATCGTGGAGGGTGGCAAAGGTATTCACCGGACAGCCGGCCAGCTCCAGCTGCCGTCCCGGCGAAAAGGTCAGGGTCTTCTGGCCCGCGGGAAGACGGTCGGCCAGCGCCTCCAGCGTCTCCTCCGAGCAGACCAGCGTCGCCCCGGTGTGCTTCAGCAGCACCGGCAGGGCGGAAACATGATCGCTGTGGCTGTGGGTCACAAGGATATGGGTCAGCTCCCCCGGCGAAAGGGCCAGCCGCCGAAGGCCGTCTGTGATGTACCGGGTATTTTTTCCCGCATCCACCAGCATGCGGGCGCGGCCGCATGCATAAACGGCGCAGTTTCCGCTGCTGCCGCTGGCCAGCGTACAGAAATATGTCATCTTCTTCTCCTGAAAAGCGGGGCGGCGTTCTGCCGCCCCGCCCGATATTTCTCTTCGTCTGAAAAGGCTCAGTTTGCCTTGGGGATGATGGCAGGCTCCTCCACGCTGACCCGGGCGATGTCCGCCCCCAGCCGGCGCAGCTTTTCCACCAGGTCCTCATAGCCCCGCTCGATATAGCCGATCTCCTCGATCTCCGTGGTGCCCTCCGCCGCCAGACCGGCGATCACCAGCGCGGCGCCTGCCCGCAGGTCGCTGGCCTTCACCGGCGCGCCGGTGAGCTTGCTGACGCCCTCGATAACGGCCACCTTGCCGTCCACCTGGATCTTCGCCCCCATCCGGCGCAGCTCGTCGGAATAGCGGAAGCGATTTTCCCAGACGCCCTCGGTGATGATGGAGGTCCCCTCCGCCAGACAGAGCGCCGCCGCCAGCTGCGGCTGCATATCCGTGGGGAAGCCTGGATAAAACAGCGTTTTTACCTGGATCTTGTGGAGCGGGCCCCGGCGGGTGACGCGGATGCTGTCGTCCTGCTCCTCCACCTCCAGACCCATCTCCTCCAGCTTGGCGGTGATGCAGTCCATGTGCTTTGGAATGATGTTCTTCACCAGGACGCTGCCGCCAGTGGCGGCCACCGCCGCCATATAGGTGCCGGCCTCGATCTGATCGGGGATGATGGAATAATTGCCGCCGGCCAGCCGCTCCACGCCGCGGATCTTGATCACATCGGTGCCTGCGCCCATGATGTCCGCGCCCATGGAGTTCAAAAAGTTGGCCAAATCTACGATATGCGGCTCCTTGGCGGCGTTTTCAATGACCGTCTGGCCCTCTGCCAGACAGGCAGCCAGCATGATGTTCACCGTCGCGCCAACGCTGGCCACGTCCAGATAGATGCCCGCGCCATGAAGTCCGCCGGACGCATCGGCATAGACCACGCCGTTGCGGATATCCATCTCCGCGCCCAGCGCCTCAAAGCCCTTCAGGTGCTGGTCGATGGGGCGCACGCCGCCGAAATTGCAGCCGCCCGGCATGGAGACCTCCGCCCGGCGGAACCGTCCCAGAAACGCGCCGATGAGATAATAGGAGGCGCGCATCTTCCGATTCAGCTCGCTGACCGCGGTATAGCGCTGCAGCCCGCGGCAGTCGATCTCGATGGTGTTCTGCTGCAGCACCCGGACGCCCACGCCCAGTTCCCGCAGGATCTCCATCTGGATCACCACATCCCGTACCATGGGGATATTCTCGATCCGGCAGACGCCATCCACCAGGATGGCGGCGGGAATGATGGCCACAGCCGCGTTCTTCGCGCCGCTGACCGTCACCTCGCCAAACAGCGGTTTCCCGCCGTGAATTATAAATTTATCCAAAGAGGCAGCCCCCTTGCAGCTTTTTCCGGTCCCGGGAGCCAAGCTCCCATAGGGATTCTATGATAGTGTATCACAGTTCCTGCAAAATAAAAAGAGTCCCTTATGATTTTCTTAATTTTTCGGCTGTTTTTCCGAAAACGGCTCAATTATTCAGCTCCGTTCCGTCCAGACAGCTCAGCAAAAGTCTGCCCTTTGCCGTTTCCGCCGCCCACACCGGCACCAGGACCGCCGTCTGCGGATCCTCGCTCTGCAGATAATAGCCCATCTCCAGCGAACGGATGCCCGTCAGGCCATGCTCCTGCAGCAGCGCACACAGGGAGAGCGTCAGCTGCGCCCGGCTCATGGGCTGGGCCTCGGTCTCCGCGCCGGTCTCTCCGTTCATGAGCCACCGGCCACGCACCTGCAGATAGCCCTCCTGCAGCGACCACTGGAGCCGGCAGTTGAACACCGTCCGCCCATCATATTGCTGCAGCAGCGCCTGCCGGCCGGTCTCTCCGGAAAGCAGCGCCTGCTCCATGGGAAAGCCTGCCTCCTCCAGCAGCGCGCGGCATTGGCTGCCGTCGACGCTGTCCTGCGGCCAGAGCACGGAAAGCTCTACCGCGCCGCCCCGGCGGAAGCTCAGCTGTCCCCGGTCGCTTTGGTAGATGCTCACGCCGCCGCCGGGCTCCGAGGCCCGCTCCGCTCCCAGCAGTGCCTGGGCCGTCTGTGCCTCCCGGCTGTTATCCCGATGGAGCTGATAGGCCTTTGGCCGCTCCGGCAGGGCGCGGAGCGCCTCCTGGGAAAGCGTCACCCCCGCCCGCTCCGCCACGGCCACCGCATCCTCCACCGCCGTCCATTCCGAGCGGCGCATCTGCAGAACCTGCCAGCCGATATTGCCCGCAAGGATCAGATCGGCCGTCAGCAGCAGCAGGATCAGCCAGTTCCGGACCTTTTTCCATTCCATCGCTCAGTCCTCCGTTACCCGGCAGATCCCGGGTGCAAAGCCGCCTTCCCCGGCCGTCATGCGGATGCAGAGCCGGGCCTGTCTGTAGGGCAGCGCCGCCAGCATTCCCGCCGCCTCCGTCATGGGGAGCAGCAGCGTGTGCTCCGTCTGCTCCAGACGCCGCAGAGAAGCGGAGGCGCCGGTCACTACGCCGTCCTCCACCGTCACCTGGGCCCAGCCGCCGTCCTTTTCCAGGAATTTTCCGTCCATATCCAGCGCAAAGGAAAGCAGCAGCCTGCCGTTTTCCCGCCGGACGCCGTCCAGGCTCAGTCTGCCGGAGGCGCCGGTCCCGCTCCAGACCTGCCGCATCAGCGCGCAGACCTTCTGGCAGATCTCCACCGTGCGCTGCGGCTCCTGTCCGGCGGAGATCTCCAGATCGGCGCCCTCCGCGCCGGCATAGATCAGCTCGCCCTCCTGCCCCAGGCTCAGGGTGCTGCGGCCCTCCACATAGACCAGGCTGCCGCTGCTGTTTTGATAGACCCGGGCCAGATAGGCGTTCATGGAAAACAGCGCCTGCACCTGCTGAGAAAGCTCGCCCTTTTCCACGATATCCGGCCGCAGAGCGCTGTAGCCGGGGAGGTCTGCCGCGCCTGTGAGCAGAAGCTCGTCCCAGACCAGCCCGGGATAGCTTTCCTTCGCCAGAACGGCGTTGCTCTGCCGCTCCTGCGCGCAGAGCTCCTCCAGCTCCGCAGCGGAGGCGGCGGTCCCGGCCTGCCAGCGGCCGCCGTTTTCATCCGTCAGCAGCAGCGTCACGCCTCCGGCCGTTTTGGTCAGGGCAAAGCTCCGGACGGTAAGTCCCTCCCGCAGCTCCTCGCTGCCGCTCCAGGCCTGCAGCAGATAAAAGGGCAGGCCGCTGTGATATTCCGCCAAAATGGCCGGCGTCTGCAAAAGGCGCCGGTATTCCGTCTCCGTCAGCTGCGCGGGCGTGTCGGCCGAACCCAGCGCCTCCTGGCACAAGGCCTCGCCCTGCTGATAGAGCTGCGTATAGTCCTCGCCGGAAACGGCGTAAAACACGCCCTCCTCCCCCAGCACCGCCAGCTTTTCCGGCCAGGCCATGGCCGTGACCGCCGTCTGGCCGGAGCCGGCCTTTTCCACGGGACGCAGCGCCTGCAGAAGCCGCTGGCCGCCCTGGCTGTTGCGCATACTCAAAAGGAAGGTCGCCCCCAAAAGGACCACCATCAGCGTCAGCAGCACCGCCAGCAGCAGATTTTTCAGCCGGTCAGCCATGCTGCTCCTCCTGTTCCCCGGAGGCAATGGGCAGCAGCAGGGTCACCACGCTGCCCTTGCCGTATTCGCTCTCGAAGCGGATGGAGCCGCCGTGGGTCTCCGCGATCTGCCGGGCAATGGCCAGGCCCAGACCGGTGCCGCCGCTCTCCCGGCTGCGGGCCTTGTCCACGCGGTAAAAGCGCTCAAACAGCCGGGGCAGATCCTCCTTGGGCACGCCGATGCCCGTATCCTCCACCCGCAGGAAGACCTGCCCGTCCTCCACGCCGCCGGTGATATGGATGCTGCCGTCTTTTTTATTGTATTTGATGGCGTTGGTGATGATATTGATAATGACCTGCTGGATCCGCTCCGGATCGCCGAAGGTGGGGGGCAGGCTCTCCGGCAGGTCACAGGTCAGGGTGAGGCCCCGGTTCTCCGCCTCCATAGCCATTGCCTGGGCAGCCTTTTCGCCCAGCTGCCGCAGATCCATCCGGTGCATATTCATCTCCATCCGGTTATAATCCAGCCGGGTCAGCGTGAGCAGATCCTTGACGATGCGGGTCATGCGGTCTGCCTCCGAGCTGATGACCTGCAAAAAGCGAGTCTGGGTCTCCCGGTCGATGTCGTCGGCGCTGAGCAGCGTCTCCGCATAGCCCTTAACATTGGTCAGCGGCGTACGCAGCTCATGGGAAACATTGGCCACGAACTCCCGGCGGCTGTCGTCCAGCTTCTGCTGCTCGGTGATGTCGTGGAGCACCGCCATCAGGCCCTGACTGTCGGAGCCAAGATGGATGGGCGCAAAATAGATCTTCAAAAACCGGGGTCCGGCGGCAAAATCCACCTCGATGGACTTGCCGTCCTGGGCCAGATCCTCCTGCCGCACCTGCACGTTGGGGAAGATCTCCTCATAGGAAAGCTCCGGGCAAAGGGTCCGGCCCAGCATGGTCTCCGCCGCCGGGTTGAACTGGAGCAGCCGGCCCCGGCTGTCAAAGGCCACCATGCCGTCCGCCATGTGGCGGAAGAGGGTGTCCAGCTTGTTGCGCTCCTCGCCCACCTGGCGGAGGGTGCTCTCCAGCTGAACGCTCATCTCGTTGAAGGTCTGGCTCAAAACGCCGATCTCGTCGTTGGAATGGATCTCCTCCAGGCTGCTGAAGTCGCCTCCGGCGATGCGGGCCGCCTGCTCCGTCAGCCGCTCCACCGGGTTGGTGATGGTCTTGGACAACAGGAAGGACAGGAAGATCGCCACCACCAGTCCGAACAGCATGGCCCGGATCAGGATGGTAAACAGGTTCCAGTTCAGCTCCTGCAGCTCCGTCTTGTCGTCCAAAACGCCCACCACATAGGCCGTCTCCCCCGCCGCGTCCCGGATGGGGATCGCCACGTCAAAATAGCTGTCCAGCAGGTCGTTGTCCTGCCCCACCCGACCGTTCATGGCCGCCAGAATGTTGGGCGTCAGCGCCATCGTCTCTCCGTAGCGGTCGTCAGAGCCGGAAAGATAAGCGCCAGTCTTGCCGTCCAGCACATAAAAGCGGCGGTATTCGTCGATGCCCAGCGGCGCGGAATAGGCCTCCACCGTATCCCGCAGGGTTTTTGGCCCGTCTGCGTTTTTTTCCAGCGAAAGGATAAACTCCGAGGTGAACACCGAGGCCATCTGGCTCTCGAATTCCTGGATATGGTAGGAGATGACCGAATTGATCAGAAAGGTCCCCACCACCGCCATCACCGAGACGATGAGCAGCACCAGCACCAGCACCAGCTTCATATGTAAGCTTCGGAACATCTGTTGTTCTCCCTTCAAAAACGATCTTTCGCCATCGCCGGATGCACAAAGCCGCCCCCGCCCCCGCAGAGCTTGGCGCCCTCTGAGAGAACCCCCGTCCCCCACGGGGCTTGGCTCCCCTGTGTAAGGGGAGCTGGCAGGGCCAAAGGCCCTGACTGAGAGGTTGTAGGCAGCGTGTAGGAACGGGCTGACGGTTACGATCGACCGAGACGATCGAAAGCTTCCGCGCCTGCGGGCACAACGGCCCGGGGACCCCGCAGCGTTTCGCTGCGGGGCATTCGTCCACTTTCCACCGGCGGAAAGTGGACAGAAAGGCCGCCGGGGGGCCCTTGTACCAAGGGCGAAATGCCCCCCGGAACCCCCCGTTCGCCTACTCAGAGGAAGTAT
>ERZ808252.959-NODE-959-length-23923-cov-6.131389_pt1 | contig 23923 bp, 21 predicted proteins | sample MGYA00521242_ERZ808252 | MGnify/ENA primary metagenome ERZ808252 (study PRJEB31516, sample SAMN03275581) | gut metagenome | biome: mammalia-associated habitat; material: feces | host: Papio cynocephalus | place: Kenya | collected 2012-08-07 ...
GGCGCTGTAAAATCTACGCCGATAGGATTGTTCAGATGCTCTGTTTTCAGTCGAATGGCCTGCATTTTCATTTCTCCTCCCGTGCTTTGATCTCAGCCTGCTTCTTTTCAATGCCCTTTTCCACATTGAGGAATACCAGCAGCACCGCAAGAATCACACCGGTGAACACCTCCAGCCCAACAAAGCCGAATGTGATCACGCTCTTGACTGCCGCACTCTGCTCTGCCGCCACCGTCACACCGTTCGCGATCCCCGGAGCGATATAGCCCGCAGACCCCAGCAGACCGTTAAACACGCCGGTGCAGACACCTACCATAGCGACGGCAATGATGTTATACACGCTCATCGCCACACCATCGGAGCGGAAGCCGGTTTTCCATTCCAGATGATCCAGCACATCCGCAAACAGCGCCATAAACACATAGGCACAGGGCAGCCCGCCGATGTTCTTGATGAATTGGCCGATCAGCATGATGGTCATATTTGTAGGGAACGCCCAGCAGATCGCGCCGCCAATGGCATAGAGAATAAAGCCCGCCAGCGTCACATTCCGTTTCCCGAATTTCTTGGCCAGCGGCCACACGGCAAAAATGCCGATGCCCATAGGGATGCCGCCGATGACAGAGATCATCGTCTGCGTCACGCCGTCATTGTAAGTACCGAGAACGTAGTTGCAGAAATAGACCAGACTCAAGTTCTTAATGGAAGTACCAAATGTATAGATCAGGAAATAGGCATAGATGATAAGCATGTACTTATCCGTAAAAATCGCACGAAGCTGCCGTGCAAACGGCACCGTCTTTTCAATGCCCGCATTCCGCTCTTCAAGGGTAACACGCTCCTTGGTGAAGTAGTATTCCATCAGTGTCAGCGGCAGCGCCAGAATGGAAAGCGCACACATCAGGGTGATCCACTTGCTCTTATCCACACCGATCATTGGCATGATGACCATGGGGAATACCAGCGCCACCAGAATACCGCTCATCATGATGGTAGCGATCTGGTTGAAGACCGACAGGCTGCCTCGCTGCGTGATGTTGCGGGTGGAAAGCGGCACCATCAGGTTGTGGCTCATATTGAAGATGGTATAGGCGAAGGAGTAGAACAGATTGTAGCTCACCATGACCCAGATGACCTGCACGGTCTCAGAGCCGCTGGGTACGGTAAACAGCAGAATTCCGGTGATCGTCAGCAGCGGAGCAGACAGCAGCAGCCATGGCCGCGCCTTGCCCTCCTTTGTATGTGTGCGGTCGATGATATAACCCATGACCACATTGGTAACGGCGTCAACGATTTTGGAAAGGATGGGAAAAACTACCAAAAATGCGCCGCCCCAGACACGGGTCAGCTTCAGGACATCTGTGTAATAGACATTCAGATAGGTGGCGAGCACGGCGTTGAGCAGCAGCGCACCGGCGGGGCCAAGCAGATACCCCAGCCATTTTTCTTTGCGTCCTACTTCCGCCGTATGAACCCTGCTTTGGAATAGCTTTCGGTCTAAAAGCGTTCCCATTTTCATGTGTACTTCCTCCAAGTTCTGTGGACATCATTCTGACGAAATTTCTGATGCTCCAGCTTTGTTGATTATTAGTATAGCACAAGCGAAATGGCGGCGCTTGCATTTTTGTTGCTTGTGCGGTATAATTGTGACCAAAAGGAGCTGGAAAAATGATGCAGATCGATTTGCCCTATCTTTGCACAACCATCGGAAATCTTTCCGGTGTTCCCGTTCGAGTTTTCGAAGGAGAAAATCTGACATTTTATTATTCACAGGCATACCTGCCCCGTGATCCCGTGATCATTTACCGGGAACAGATTTTTGCGGTGAATGACCATGTGGGGTATATCACAACGCCGCATTTTCACTACTACGGGATCGTCAATTCAGGCCAAACGAAAATCGTGATCGGTCCGACACGACAAATCACGGAAACGGATCAGGAGCTGCGGGAGCTGGCTTTCCGGGCAGATGTGACCGCGGATGATATGGAGGACTTTATTGCAGGCATGAAAAGCATTGTGCGGATGCCCTTTGAAAGTATTCTGCAAATGCTGTGTACGATGAACCATGTCCTGAACGGGGAAACACTGTCCTTGAAGGACATCGCCATCTATGATACGGATCAGGAAAAGCTGCTTGCGGCGCAAGAGCGGCAGCAGGCTGCGCAGAAGCTGTCGGCAAAGGTGGACGAGGCACAGAGCCTGCACAATACGCTGGATCAGGAGCAGGCGCTGCTGCGAATGGTTCGCAAAGGCGATACGGCGGCATTGAAAGAGTGGATCAACCATGCGCCTGCCATTCGGGGCGGCGTGCTGGCAAAAGAGCAGCTCCGCCAGAAGAAAAACACCTTCATTGTCACCGTGACGCTGGTATCCCGCGCCGCTATCCGAGGCGGAATGGATGTTGAAGATGCCTTTTCCCATAGTGATTCCTATATTCAGCAATGTGAGCTGCTGTCCTCTCCCTCGGATATTCTGAATCTTCAATATCGAATGGTTTTGGATTATACCGAGCGTGTAGAGCGGTTGCGGTTGGGTAAACGGCCGTCCAAACTGACCATCGATGTGGCGAATTACATTCAGCACCATATGTCTGAGGCGATCACCGCAGAGAAAATGGCGGAGGCGCTTTTTTTGAATCGCTCCTATCTCTCCCGAAAATTCAAAGAGGAAACGGGAGAAACGCTGACCGACTTCATTCTGAAAGAAAAAACGGAGGAAGCAAAACGCCTCCTCCGCTATTCGGATAAATCCTTGACCGCTATCGGTTCTTACCTTGGTTTTTCCTCTGCCAGTCATTTTTCAAGAGTGTTCAAAGCCTATGTCGGCAGCACGCCAAGCGAGTATCGGGAAAAGCACCAGTGACTGCTTCGACACAGCGATGAGCGCCGCAGGAATGACGATTGCTGGTATCGGTCAGATCATAATGAAGTACTCACGAATAAGTGCTTTGTGTTAAAAAACCACCTTGACAAATCTTGTCTCAGGTACACGCTCTGACGCAAAATGATTTAATTTTATTTGCCGCCTGCGGGCGGCAAACTCTGCGAGGCTTTTTGATACGCTGAATGGGGGGCTGCCACGGGCAGCCCCCCATATTCTGTGCTACTTTAAGACTTTTTCGCAAACATTCCCACAGGAAGCTGAGAAAGAACCACGCCTGCGAACACCAGACCGCAGCCCAGCAGCTCCCAGGCCGTCATGGTCTGGTGGAGAATCAGCCAGCCGCCCAGAGCGGCAAAGACGGATTCCAGACTCATAATTAACGACGCCGTGGTGGGTTCCAGACCCTGCTGCCCGACGATTTGCAGCGTGTAGGCAACGCCCATGGACAGCACGCCGGAAAAGACCAGCGGGAACCAGCAGGCGGTAATGTCAGAAAAAACGACGGTTTCTTTCGTCAGAAAAATGAACGGCACGGAAAGCACCGTGACAACCAGCGCCTGAATGCAGTTCATGCGCACACCGTCCAGGTCTCCCGCCAGCCGGTCGATGCAGGTGATCTGCACGGAAAAGGCCAGTGCGCAGCCCATCAGGAACAGGTCGCCCTTGTTGATCCGGGAAACGCCCATGCAGCTGAGCAGATACAGCCCCACCACCGCCAGCGCCACGCTGAAAACGGTGGTCTTAGGCGGCTTTTTCCCAAGGAACAGCCCCAGCACCGGCACCAGCACGATGTACATGGCGGTAATAAACCCCGCCTTGCCCGCATCGGTGTAGACGATGCCGATCTGCTGCAGGCTGGACGCGACGAACAGGGCACACCCGCAGATCATCCCCACCCGCCACAGCGCGGGATCTTTCCACTTTGCCGCGGATTCCCGGAAGCTGCACTTGCCGATGTCCAGCGCGAACGCGCAGGGGATCAGAAACAGCACGGCCAGCAGGCACCGCACGGCCTGAAAGGTAAAGGGGCCGATATGATCCATGCCCACGCTCTGGGCAATGAAGCCGAAGCCCCAGATGGTCGTACACAGCAGCAGACTCAGACTGCCGCCAACGCGATCTTTTTTCATATACATCACCGCCGACTACTGTAGCATAATTTGCCGATCTTTGCAAGCGCCGTTGATTTTTTTGGATAGTGTGGTATAATAGCAGAAAAAAACAGGAGGGTCAATTATGGAAGAAATCAAAAAAATTCCCAGCCGCGACCAGATCCCGGCGGAGGACAAGTGGGCTATCGAGGATCTGTACCCCACCGACGAGGCTTGGGAAGCGGAGCTGACGAAGCTGGCGGAGAGCCAGAAGACCCTGGCTTCCTATGCGGGACGTCTGGGGGAGAGCGGTGAGACGCTGTATGCTTACCTGGAAAACATGGAGCAGGTCAACGCCAAGGCGGAGCTGCTGGGCAATTACTGCATGCGCCGGGCAGACGAGGATACCAGGAACGCCACCTATCAGGGAATGTCCGGAAGGTTTATGGGCACTGTGGTAGCGCTGGGTGCGGCGTGCAGCTTTGACACCCCGGAGATCATGGCGATTTCCGACGAAAAGCTGGCGCGGTTCTACGCCGACTGCCCCAAGCTGGAGCGTTATCGCCGTTATCTGACCAATCTGCGCCGCCGCAAGGCGCACACCCTTTCCGCCGCGGAGGAGAAGCTGCTGGCGTCGGCAGGTGAAATGGCTCAGGCACCCGACACCATTTACGGCTCCCTCGCCGATGCAGACCTGAAATTCCCCGACGCCGTGGACGCCAAGGGAAACAAGCATCCCCTGACCCAGGGGACCTTCGTCAGCCTGGAGGAGAGCAGCGACCGGGTGCTGCGTCAGAGCGCCTACGAAAATCTTTACGGCACCCTGGCCAGCTTCAAGACCACCACTGCCGCCCTTCTCAACGCCCAGAACAAGCAGCTGAAATTCTTCGCCGAAGCGCGGAAGTACGACACGGCCTTTGAAGCGTCCCTGGACGCCACCAACGTTCCCACCTCCGTTTACAAGAACCTCATCGAGACAGTCCACCGGAACATGGACAAAATGCACCGCTATGTCCGCCTGCGCAAGAAGCTGCTGGGCGTGGACGAGCTGCATTTCTACGACGTGTACACCCCCCTGCTGAAGGACGTGGACAAGCACATCCCCTATGAGCAGGCCAAGCAGACCGTTTACGACGCGCTGGCGCCTCTGGGCGACGATTACCGCGCCATTCTGAAAAACGGCTTCGACCATCGCTGGATCGACGTGTACCAGAACGAGGGAAAGCGCAGCGGCGCGTATTCCGCCGGTACGGCGGTGCATCCCTACGTCCTGCTGAACTACACCGGCACGCTGGACAGCCAGTTCACCCTGGCACATGAGATGGGTCACGCCCTGCACTCCTATCTGTCCAACAAGCATCAGAACCCCATCGACGCGGACTACGTGATCTTTGTGGCGGAGGTGGCCTCCACCTGCAACGAGGCGCTGCTGATGGAGTACCTGCTGGGCAAGACCACGGATAAGAAGGAGCGTGCCTACCTCATTAACCACTTCCTCGACCAGTTCAAGGGAACGCTGTACCGCCAGACCATGTTCGCCGAGTTCGAGCTGAACATCGGAAAGATGGCAGCCCAGGGTCAGACCCTGACCGCGGACGTTCTGTGCGCCGAGTATAAGCGCCTGAACGAGCTGTACTACGGCCCGGACATGGTGGTGGACGACAACATCGCCATGGAGTGGGCGCGCATCCCCCACTTCTACTACAACTACTATGTCTTCCAGTATGCCACCGGCTATTCCGCCGCCATTGCCCTGTCCCGCCGGATTCTGCGGGAGGGCGCACCGGCGGTGAAGGATTACCTGGGCTTCCTCTCCGGCGGCTGCTCCAAATCCCCCATCGACCTATTAAAGGGCGCGGGCGTGGACATGACCAGTCCGGAGCCTGTGAATCAGGCGCTGGCGCTGTTCGGTGAGCTGCTGGATGAAATGGAAGAGCTGACCCGGGAGTAAGGGCATGGCAGAGCTGTTTTTGCCCACCCTGCACACCTTCGCCATGAACAACATTTTCACCGGCTCCAAGGGACTGTTCCGCTTCCGGGCAGAGCCGAAGGTGGTCATGGCGAATCCGAAAGAGGTGGATTTCGCCCGGAGCGCCATCCATGTGGAGTACTGGCACGGCCTTTACTGCTACGAAAAAAGCACCATGGAGGGGGAGTCTACCTTCCCCATGAGCGAGGAAGGCCGGGAGGAAATGCGCCGCTGGCTGGAAGAACGAATCTGATTCGGAAACCTCTGCGGAACCGGCAGCCGCCGGTTCCGCAGATTCCCGGACGATTCGACATTTTTTGGGAAACCGTCCGGAAAAATGGGAAATAAGCCTTGACTTTTTCCCTTTTTGTGATAAAATATCGACGATATGGAAAGACATTGCGGAAACCAAGCGGAAACGTAGTCCTTCAGCGAGGGGGAGAAGGTGCAAGCCCCCGGATGAACTTCTGCGAGCCATTTCCTGCGTCGCCCGGGATGACCGGGACGGGCGCTCCCGTTACAGAGCGGCTAAGATGCCTGATTTTCAGGCGAATTAGGGTGGTACCGCGATTTACGTCGCCCCTATTGTGTAGGGGCGGCGTTTTTTGGTTGGAAGCGAGAAAATGGATGCGCTTTCAGCTCCGACAATTTTTATGGAGGTAGAAACCAATGAATAACAAGCCTTACGGCGTAAATGAACTGCGCGAGATGTTCCTCTCTTTCTTTGAAAGCAAGGGTCACCTGCGCCTGCCCAGCTTTTCTCTGATCCCCCAGAACGATGCGTCTCTGCTGCTGATCAACTCCGGCATGGCGCCTATGAAGCCCTATTTCAAGGGCGAGGTGGAGCCGCCCTGTCACCGGGTCTGCACCTGCCAGAAGTGCATCCGTACCGGCGACATCGAGAACATCGGCAAGACCGCCCGTCACGGCACCTATTTCGAGATGCTGGGCAACTTCTCCTTCGGCGATTACTTCAAGCACGAGGCCATTGCCTGGAGCTGGGAGTTTCTGACCAAGGTGGTGGGTCTGGACGAGAACCGGCTGTACCCCTCCATCTACGAAAACGACGACGAGGCATTTGACATCTGGAACAAGGAAGTGGGCGTCCCCGCCGAGCGTATCTTCCGCTTCGGCAAGGAGGACAACTTCTGGGAGCATGGCTCCGGCCCCTGCGGCCCCTGCTCGGAAATTTACTATGACCGGGGCGAAAAATACGGCTGCGGCAAACCCGGCTGTACCGTGGGCTGCGACTGCGACCGCTACATGGAGGTCTGGAACAACGTTTTCTCCCAGTTCGACAACGACGGCCATGGCAACTACACGGAGCTGGCGCAGAAGAACATCGACACCGGCATGGGTCTGGAGCGTCTGGCGGTGATCTGCCAGGACGTGGACTCCCTGTTCGACGTGGATACCGTTATGAACATCACCCACAAGGTCACGGAGCTGACCGGCGCGACCTATGGCCAGAGCGTGAAGATGGACGTATCCCTGCGGGTCATCACAGACCATATCCGCGCCTCTACCTTCATGATCGCCGACGGCGTGCTTCCCAGCAACGAGGGCCGGGGCTACGTCCTGCGCCGTCTGCTGCGGCGGGCTGCCCGTCACGGTAAGCTCCTGGGCGTCAATCATCCGTTCCTGTATCAGGTCGTGGAGACCGTGGTGGAGGAAAACGAGGTTCACTACACCTACCTGCGGGAGCGCTGCGACTATATCACCAAGGTGGTGAAGGTGGAGGAGGAGAACTTCGCCCGCACCATCGACGGCGGCATGGCGATCTTCTCCAACATGCTGGCGGAGCATAAGGCCAAGGGCGAGACGGAGTTCTCCGGCGCCGATGCCTTCAAGCTGTACGATACCTACGGCTTCCCCATTGACCTGACACTGGAAATGGTGGCCGACGAGGATATGACCCTGAATCAGAAGGCCTTTGCCCAGCTGATGCAGGAGCAGAAGGTTCGCGCCCGTGAAGCGAGAAAGGCGCTGGGCGATCTGGCCTGGGCGGGCATCGACCTGGGTCTGGACAATACCCCCACCACCTTCGTCGGCTACACCCAGAACAACTGCGACGCCAAGGTTCTGGCCGTGTGCGTGGGCGACGAAGTCTCCGGCACCATCGCCGGCGGTGAAAAGGGCATCATTGTGCTGGACAAGACCCCCTTCTACGCCGAAATGGGCGGCCAGATCGCCGATCATGGCGTGATCCTCATGGGCAACAGCCGTTTCATAGTGACCGACGTCCAGAGGGACAAGGGCGGCAAGTACCTGCACCATGGCAAGATGGTCACCGGCTCCATCAAGGTGGACGATATTGTGGTGGCCTCCATCGACGTGGAGCGCCGCAAGGCCATCATGCGCGCCCACTCCGCGACCCACCTGCTGCAAAAGGCTTTGCAGACGGTGCTGGGCGACCATGTCCATCAGGCGGGTTCCTATGTGGAGCCTGACCGGCTGCGCTTCGACTTCACCCACTATTCCGCACTGACGCCGGAGGAGCTGGTGAAGGTCAACGCCATCGTCCAGAATTCCATTCTGGAGGGCTACAATATCGTGACCCGGGAGATGTCCATTGACGAGGCCAAGGCCATGGGCGCGACTGCGCTGTTCAGCGAGAAGTACGGCAGCACGGTTCGTGTGGTCAACATGGGCAACTACTCCATCGAGCTGTGCGGCGGCACCCATCTGGACAACACCGCCAAGGTCGGCCCCTTTGAGATCGAGAGCGAGTGCTCCGTCGCCTCCGGTGTCCGCCGGATCGAGGCCATCACCGGCAAGGCGTGCCTGGAAAGAATGGAGCGGAACCAGACCATGCTTCTGGAAGCGGCTGCCAAGCTGAAGACCAAGCCCATCGAGCTGGCCTCCCGCATCCAGTCGCAGCTGGAGGAGCTCCGGGAGCTGCGGCGCACCATCGAGGCCTACAAGGCCAAGGAGACCGTGGGCGAAATTGACCGCATTCTCTTCGGCTCCCACAATGTGGACGGCCTGAAGGTCATCACCGCCAGCGTTCCCAACGCCGACACCGGCAGACTCCGCCAGATGGGCGACGTGCTGCGGGATAAGGACGCTTCCGTGGTGGCGGTGCTTGCCGCGGTCAACGAGGGCAAGATCACCTTCCTGGCCGTCTGCGGCAAGGACGCCATTGCCCGGGGCATCAAGGCCGGCGACCTGGTGAAGCAGGTATGCAGCGTCTGCGGCGGCAGCGGCGGCGGCAAGCCCGACTCCGCCATGGGCGGCGGCAAGGACGTCGCCAAGGTGGACAATGCCCTTGCCATTGTGGACGATTACGTGGTTTCCAAACTGAAATAACATTCTCAAGGCGCTGCCGCAAAGGCGGCGCCTTTTCCGACTATGTGAACAGGAGGCGGCGGGATGCGTAAACTGGTATGGTTTTCTCTGGGCTTCGGCGCGGCCTGCTGCCTGTGCGCGTATGTCCTCACGGGAAGTGCGCGGATTGCTCTGGCAGTCGCGGGTGGGGTGCTGACGATTTTCTCGGCGATTGCGGGGAGAAAGTACACTTGGTTCCGGCGGGTTGCCGCAATTCTTTTTGGCCTTGCCATGGGAATGGGCTGGTTTACCCTGTACGACGGCTTTTATCTGAGCGCCGCCGGGGCGATGGACGGGAAGACGGCAAACGCGGTCATCCGGGCGTCGGACTACAGCTACGAGACGGCATACGGTATCGGCGTGGACGGCACGGTGCAGCTGGATGGAAAGCCCTACCGTCTGCGGGCGTATCTGGATTTGGACGAGACTCTGGAACCCGGGGACGTGATTTCCGGTCAGTTCCGCTTCCGCGCCACCACGCCCAAGGAAAACAGAACCTATCACGCGGGCAACGGCATTTTTCTGCTGGCCTATCAGGTGGACGAGGTTTCCGTTTCGCCCCATGCAGGCGCGCCCTGGCGGGATCTCCCGGCGCGGCTGCGCCACCGGATTCAGGAAATTCTGCAAGACTGCATCCCCAAGGACGCCGCGCCATTTGCAAAGGCGCTTCTTTTGGGTGATACCACCGGCTTGAGCTACGGGGTGGATACCAGCCTGAAAATCAGCGGGATTCGCCATGTGGCGGCTGTTTCGGGACTGCATGTGTCGATTCTGTTCGCTTTGCTCACCGCCGTTACCTTCCGGAAGCGGTTCCTGACTGCCCTTGTGGGCTTTCCCACGCTGCTGCTATTCGCGGCGGTGGCGGGCTTTACCCCGTCGGTCAGCCGCTCGTGCATCATGTGCGCACTGATGCTGGCGGCGCTGCTGCTGAACAAGGAATACGACGGCCCTGCGGCGCTGGCCTTTGCCGCCGTGGTGATGCTGACCCGCAATCCGCTGGTCATCACGTCCGTGGGCTTTCAGCTGTCCGTTGCCAGCGTGGCGGGAATCTACCTCTTTGCGCCTGGAATCCGCAAATGGCTGGGTTCTCTGTTCCCGGACGGAAAGGGGAAGGGCGTCAGACCCACGTTGATTTGCTGGTTTACTGCCTCCGTGTCCGTCACCCTCAGCGCCATGGTTTTCACAACACCGCTGAGCGCCTGGTATTTTGGTACCGTCAGCCTTGTTGGCGTGGTGACCAATCTGCTTACGCTGTGGGTCATCAGCTTCATTTTCTATGGGCTTGCGGCGGTCAGCCTGGTGGGCGCGTTCTGGACAGCCGGGGCGATGATTCTCGGGAAAATCGTTGCGTGGCCGATCCGCTATGTTCTGTTCATGGCAAAAACGCTGGCGGGTTTCCCCTTGGCGGCGGTGTATACCAGAAGTCCTTATATTACCGTCTGGCTGGCGGCCGTGTATGCGCTGCTGCTGGTGTTCCTCCTGAGCCGGAGCCGCCGCCCCGGCGTTCTGCTCTGCTGCGCCACGCTGGGACTGTGTCTGGCGCTGCTGGCATCCTGGGCGGAGCCGATGCTGGACGGCGCCCGGATAACGGTGCTGGATGTGGGGCAGGGGCAGTGCATTCTGCTGCAAAGCGAAGGCCGGACGTACATGGTGGACTGCGGCGGGGACAGAGACACCGAAACCGCGGACATTGCCGCCGAAACGCTCCTGAGTCAGGGTATCTCCCGGCTGGACGGGCTGATCCTGACCCACGGCGACCGGGATCACACCGGTGCGGCGGAAAACCTTTTAAGCCGGGTGAAAGCGGACGTCCTCATCCTCCCACCGGAGGAAGGCATGCCGACATCTGATAACGCAAAGGTGGTATACGCCGGGCAGGATTTGCTTTTGACCTATGGCAAGACAAATCTGCACATTTTCACCACCGATTCCACTGGAAGCGAAAACGAAAACAGCCTGTGCGTCTTGTTTGATACGGAAAACTGTGATATACTCATAACGGGAGACCGGAGCGCCTACGGCGAGCGGAGGCTGCTCCACGCCGGAAAAATCCCGGAGGTGGACGTGCTGATTGCCGGACATCACGGCTCCAAAAATTCCACCTGTGAGGATCTGCTGGCCGCCGCCCGGCCGCAGACGGTCTGCATCAGTGTAGGCCAGGACAATCTCTACGGACACCCGGCGGCGGAGACCCTGCGGCGGCTGGAAGATTTCGGCTGCGCGGTGTACCGAACAGACCGGGACGGAACCATTACCATCAGAAGGTGAAGCCATGGCAAAAAAACCAGCCCCCAGGGGCAATTTACAGGAATTGAAAGCCCAGCTGAAAAGCAAGGACTTGGGGCGGCTGTACTTTTTCCATGGGGAAGAAGTGTTTCTCCTGCACCACTACCTGGAGCAGATGAAAAAGCAGCTATTGGATGCGCTGACGGAATCCTTCAACTTCCACCGGATGAACAGCGAGACCTTCGATTTGCAGACCTTCGCCGACGCCGTGGAGAATCTGCCCATGATGGCGGAGCATACCATGGTGCAGGTGGACGAGGTGGACTTGTTCAGGCTGGGGGAGTCCGACCGGAACAAAATGGCGGAAATTTTATCGGACATCCCGGATTACTGCACGGTGGTGTTCACCTACGAGACGATCCCCTGGAAGCCGGACAAGCGGCTGAAAAAGCTCTGGGAGGCGATCGACGGTGCCGGGCTGATCGTGGAATTTCCCAAGCAGGATCAAAAAGATTTGGCCGCTTGGGTCACAAGGCACTTTATGGCGCTGGACAAGCGGATTTCCACAGACCTGTGCCTGTACCTCATCGACATTACCGGCGGCACCATGACGGCGCTCAGCGGCGAAATCGACAAGATCTGCGCCTATTCCGGCGCAAATGAGATTCGGAAGACCGACATCGACGCCGTCACCGAACCGGTGCTGGACGCCGTGGTGTTCCAGATGACAGATATGCTCAGCGCCGGACGCTTCGATCAGGCGCTGGTGAAATTGCAGCAGCTGCTGAAAATGCAGCAGGAGCCGCTGGCAATCCTGGGCGCGGTGGGCAACCATTTCCGCCGGGTCAGCGCCGCGCGGACGCTGCTGGACAACGGAAAAAACGCCTCCGACCTGCAAAGGCTCTGCGGCATCCAGGATTATCCCGCGAGAAAGACCATGGAGGCAGCCGGACGGTTCACGCCGGAGTTCTGCCGCCGGGCGGCGGAGCTGGTGCTGGAAACGGATTATAAGATCAAGACCTCCTATGACGACCCGGAGCGCCTGTTGGAGCTGCTGCTGTTGCAGCTGGCGCAGGAGGGACGCAATGGTTAAGATCAGGGAAGCCATCGTGGTAGAAGGGCGTTACGACAAAAACACCCTCAGCCAAGTGGTGGACGCCCCCATTCTGGAAACGGCGGGATTCGGTATTTTCAGGGATAAGCAGCAGATGGCGCTGCTGCGCCGGGTGGCGGAAAAGCGGGGCTTGATCGTCTTCACGGATTCCGACGGGGCGGGCTTCGTCATCCGCAACCACATCAAAAGCGCTATCCCCGGAAAATACCTGAAGCACGCCTACATCCCGGACATCCCCGGCAAGGAACGGCGGAAGTCCGCCCCCGGCCGGGAGGGCAAGCTGGGGGTGGAGGGCATGACCCCGGAGGTCATTCTCGCCGCTCTGCGAAACGCCGGAGCCACCATAGAGGGGGAGGAAGCGACTTCCGCCGGGGGCATCACCAAGCAGGATCTGATGGCGTTGGGACTTTCCGGCGGAAGCGACGCCGGGGAGAAGCGCAGGGCGCTTCTGAAGAAGCTGAATCTGCCGGAGCACATGAGCGCCAACGCCATGCTGCAGGCGCTGAATTTGTTATACACCCGGGAAAAACTGGAGCAAATGCTGGATTTTTCAGGAATTGAACGCGGCTAAATGGAGAGAATATGGTTGATATACAGGTCAGGAATCTGACAAAATTCTTTGTGATCGGAGAGAATCTGCTGGACAACCTGAGCTTTGAGATTCAGGAAGGGGAGCGGGTGGCGATCCTCGGCCGCAACGGCTGCGGAAAAACCACGCTGTTCAACATCCTCACCGGCCAGATGGACTATGACAGCGGCGAGGTCTACGTCAACCCCAACAAGCGCCTGGGGCTGATTTCCCAGATCCCCAAGTTCCCGGCGGGCTACACCGTGGAGGACGTGCTGCGCACCGCCTATTCCGGTCTCATGAAGGTAAAGGCCAGAATGGAACGGCTGGAAGCGGACATGGCGGCCGGCGCAACGGCGGAGCAGCTGCGGGAGTACGACAGTCTGTCCAACCGCTTCCAGTCCGGGGGCGGCTATGAGATGGACGTGGACGTGGACAAGGTCTGCAACGGCCTGGGCATCCCGGCGGAACAGCGCGCTCAGGAGTTTGACAGCCTGTCCGGCGGCGAAAAAACCAGAGCGAACCTCGCCCGCCTTCTGCTGGAAAAGACGGACATTCTGCTCCTGGACGAGCCGACCAACCACCTGGATTTGAGAAGCGTGGAATGGCTGGAAGGGTATATTCAGAATTTCCGGGGCACGGTGCTTGCCATTTCCCACGACCGCTATTTCATCGATCAGATCGCCCAGCGGGTGATCGAGATCGTGGACGGCCACGCGGAATTTTACTCCGGCAACTACTCGTTCTACATGGACGAAAAGCAGGCGCGGTTTGACCTGCAAATGAAGCAGTACGAGCAGGAGCAGGCGAAGCTGAAGCAGCTTGGCTACACGGTGGAGCGGATGAAGGGCTGGGGCATCAACAACCGCACCCTCTACCGCCGCGCCATGTCCATCCAGCACCGGATGGATCGCATCCGCAAGACGGAGCGTCCCAAAGCGGAGAGGACGATGAAGGCCAGCTTTGGGGAACGGGATTTCTCCGGAGACGTGGTGTTCAAGATGAAGAACGTGTCGAAATCCTTTGGCGATCGGACGCTCTTTTCCGACGTGAATCTGCTGGTGGAGGGCGGTGAGCGCATCGCCCTCTTAGGAGACAACGGTACCGGCAAATCCACCTTCATCAAGTGCCTCCTGGGCGAGGAGGACTGCCAGGGGAAAATCCAGTTCGGCCCCACGGTGAAATGGGGATATCTGCCCCAGATCATCCACTTTGACCACCCGGAGCGGAGCCTTTACGACACCATGCTCTACGAAAAGAACTGCACGCCCCAGATGGCGAGAGACCGTCTCGGCGCGTTTCTGTTCCAGGGGGAGGATGTGTTCAAGACCGTGGGCAACCTGTCCGGCGGCGAGCAGTCCCGTCTGCGGCTGTGTATGCTGATGGATGAGAAGATCAACCTCCTGATCCTGGATGAGCCGACGAACCACCTGGACATTGCGTCCCGGGAGTGGGTGGAGGCCGCCATTGAGGAGTTTGAGGGTGTGCTGCTGTTCGTCTCCCACGACCGGTATTTTATCGAGAAGTTTGCCGAGCGTATCTGGCTGCTGGAGGACGGCAAAATCCGAGATTTCCCCTGCGGCTATCAGAAATACCGCGCTATTCTGGAGCACGAAGCCGCCGCGAAACCGACCGTTTCCGCCGCGCCGAAGCCGAAAAAAGAGCGGGTAAAGGGCGGAACCAAGGACGCGGAAAAGCTGGTGCGGCGGCTGGAACGGGAGATCGAGAAGCAGGAGCAGGTCGTCGCCGACTTTGACCGGAAAATCGAGGCTGCCTCTGCCGACTATCAGGAGCTGACCCGTCTGCTGGGAGAAAAGGAAGAAGCCGAGGCGGCGCTCATGGATCTGATGGAGCAGTGGGAACAGGCGCAGGCGTGAAGAATGAGGCTTTGACGGTTGACACAGTTTGACATACACCCTATAATAGAAACATCAAGAAAAAAGGAGCAACAGAATTATGAGTTCTTGTAACGGAAATTGTTCCGAGTGCAGCTCTGACTGCGCCGATCGCCAGCCCGAGAGCCTGCTGGCAGAGCTGAATCCCAATGCCAGTGTGAAGAAGGTCATTGCCGTGGTCTCCGGCAAGGGCGGCGTGGGCAAATCCACGGTCACGTCCATGCTGGCCGTCGCCATGGCACGGAAGGGGAAGCGGGTCGGCGTTCTGGATGCCGACATCACCGGCCCCTCCGCACCCACGGCCTTCGGCGTCACGGAGTGCCAGGGCGCGGACGAGCACGGCCTGTATCCCGCGCTGACCCGTACGGGCATCCAGGTGATGTCCATCAATCTGCTGCTGGATAACCCCGCCGACCCGGTGGTGTGGCGCGGCCCGGTCATCGCGGGGGCGGTGAAGCAGTTCTGGACGGACGTGATCTGGGAGGACGTGGACTACCTGTTCGTGGACATGCCCCCCGGAACCGGCGACGTGCCCCTGACGGTGTTCCAGAGCCTGCCGGTGGACGGTGTGATCATCGTCACATCCCCCCAGGATCTGGTGTCCATGATCGTGGCGAAGGCCGTGAAAATGGCAAACATGATGCACATTCCCGTGCTGGGCTTCGTGGAGAACTATTCCTACCTCCGCTGCCCGGACTGCGGCAAGAAGATCAATGTCTTCGGCAAGAGCCATCTGGACGAGATCGCCGCCCAGTTTGATCTGCCGATTCTGGCGCGCCTGCCCATCGACCCCGCCGTGGCGGAAGCCTACGACAACGGCCGGATGGAGACGGTGAACACGGACGCGCTGTCCGCGGCTGTGGAAGCCATTGAGAAGACGGAAGCGTAAAAAAAAGAACCCCCTCGGGGGTTCTTTTTTTACAGCAATCCCAGATTTTGCTTCCATTTCAGAATGCGGGTGACGGAAGCGTTCAGCGCGTCAAAATCAATGCGCCCGTCCAGGACGGCGCTCAGTACGGCATCGTACTGCTCCGCGTAATCCGTGGAGCACAGCAGATCGTTTCCCGCCTGAACGGCCAGAACGGCAGCCTCGCCGGTGCCGTAGCGGTCGGTGATGGCCTCCATCACCAGATCGTCGGTCATAATTACGCCGTCAAAGCCCATGGTGTCCCGGAGATATTGATGTACCGCGGGGGAGAGGGACGCGGGATAATCCCCGTCCAGCGCCTGGACGATGTTGTGACTGACCAGCACCGCGCCGCAGCCCGCCTCGATTCCGGCGGCGAAGGGGAGCAGATCGCTGCTTTCCAGCTCTTGCAGGGAGCGGCTGTCTACGGCCAGTCCGGTGTGGGTGTCGGCGTTGTCGCCGTAGCCGGGGAAGTGCTTCAGGACGCTGCCGATCTGGTAGGCGTTCATCAGCCTGACGGTCCCGGCGACGAACGCCCCGGTGGTTTCGGCGTCCTGCCCCAGCGAGCGCTGGTACATAAAGGCGTTGGGGTCTTCGGAAATGTCACACACAGGCCCCAGATTGACGTTGATCCCGAGAGACTGGAGCAGCTGGCAGATTTCCTCCTCGTTGGAAAGCGCCTGAGTCAGTCCGCCGTCGGCAAAGGCTTCCCTCGGGGAGGGAAAGCGCTGAGCCCGGAAGGCGGGGTAGCGGCTGATCCTAGTGACGGTGCCGCCCTCCTCGTCCACGGCCAGCAGCATTGGGATGTCGGCGGCGCTCTGATAACCGGACAGCGTTTGCCGGAGGGAATCCGGCGTCTGGTTTTCAAAATCCTCCCCGAACAGGACAAAGCCGCCCAGGTGGTATGCCTGAATGTCCGTCAACGCGGATTCGGCGCTGCAGCGCGCCAGAAACAGCTGCCCGACCCGCTCCTCAACCGTCATGGAATCCAGAAGCGTTTGAATCGGGTCAGGGGGCGTCGTAGTGGCGGGGACAGTCGTTTCCGTGGGGACGGTTTGCGGGGCTTCGGTGGTGGGCGCCGGGAGTGTCGGCGCTGACGTCTCCACCGGGGCAGCGGCACAGCCGGTGAGAAAAAGCAAAATAAGCAAAATAGACAATCGTTTCATAGTTGTACCTCGAAATGCGGAAATGGGAAGGCGGCGAAAGTCCGTCTGGCTGACATTCTAGCACAACTGTCGAAAAAAGTCAAAAACCCTCCGCATTCAAGCGGAGGGTCAAGTTTTCCCTATTACAAAGCCCAGCCGATCAGGAACCACAGGAGCAGCAGAACGATGGCAAGGGGGATATACGCGGAAAGGGCGGCGGCGCTGACGCAGATCACCGTGCAGCCGAAGTATCCCAGCAGGAACACCACGCCGCAGATAATGCCGGAGGTGAACACGGCCTTGCTCAGCTGCTTGCCGATGATGTTGGAGAAAAAGAAGGTGTACAGCGCACCGAAAATGGGGTTGACCACCGTCAGAACCACGCTGAGAACCAGATTTAATAGACCCATCAGCAGCGTGACCGCCAGAATCACCAGCAGAATCGTCGGCGCGTAAGTGACCAGCACGTTGGGCAGATACATCTTGAACGCCCAGTCCACCAGAATGTGCAGCACCATGGCGAACAGCACGGTCAGGATCCGCAGGAAAAACCATCCCAGAGCGGAGCTCCCCCGGGGGATCAGCGTGTCCAGGAGATTGACCAGAAACGCCAGGATCACCAGCGACAGAATTTCACTGCACACGATGGTCAGCGGCGACCCCTGGAAGGGAATGACCAGCAGATGCTCTCCCGCAAACCGGACAAAGGGCAGGGGAGACAGCAGCGCGTCCAGCGACCATGGCTTGAAGGTGTAGACCACGATGGCTGCCGCATAGACGAACAGAATGCCCATGGCCGCGGACAAAGAATGGTTCAAACTGGAGCGCTTGCCAAGAAAGACCCGCCCCATAAATCCCAGAATCAGGGACGCAGCGGCAAAAAACAGCATGAACTGCACCGTGTTGCCCAAATCGATTTCTGTCGGTATGTAGGACGCCGCGCCGGAAATCGCCTTTTCCAGATCGTCCGGCAGGTAGGCGGAGGCGGCAGCAAGTACGTTCTCCACGTCACTGGGCAGGTAGTCCGCGACGGCGGAGAGGGTAGAGCGAAAATCCATAGGAATGTCCTTTCCCCAGGGTCTATCTGAAAGCCGTCAAAACGCTTGCGCCGCAGCTCTTTTGACAGTTTTCAGACACGCCCCGGCTTAAGAAAAGCGGCCGCCAAACTTTGGCGGCCGCGCACCGTTTGAAGATGAGATAAATTACTTGATCTCGGCCTCGGCGCCGGCTTCCTTCAGCTCGGCGACCAGCTTCTCGGCGTCTTCCTTGGAGATGGCTTCCTTCAGGGTCTTGGGGCAGTTGTCGACCAGATCCTTGGCGTCCTTCAGACCCAGGCCGGTAGCGGCACGAACGACCTTGATAACGCCCAGCTTGGAAGCGCCGGCGGACTTCAGAACGACGTCGAACTCGGTCTTCTCCTCGACCTCAGCAGCAGCGGAAGCGGCGGGAGCGGCAACAGCGGCGGCAGCGGCGGAAACGCCGAAAACCTCTTCCAGAGTGTGAACCAGTTCGGACAGCTCCAGAACGGTCAGTTCCTTAACCTGCTCAACCAGAGCAGTGACTTTTTCACTAGCCATGATAAATTTCCTCCTAAAATGATGTGTAGTTAAATGTGTGTGGGGTTACGCGATCAGGCTTCTGCTTCTGCAGGAGCGGAGCCGTCCTTCTGCATCCGGATCTGATCCAGGACGAAGGCCAGGCTGGAGATAGGCGCCAGGAAGGTACCCAGGACAGAAGCGACCAGAGCGTTCTTGCTGGGCAGCTCGCCGAAGCCGTTCAGCTGGTCAGCGGACAGCACGGAGCCTTCAACAACGCCGCCCTTGATGGCCAGGGTCTTCAGCTTGTTCTTCTTGGCAAACTCGCAGACGATACGAGCAGGGGCGATGGGGTCGCCGGTGGTGGAAGCCATAGCGGTGGTGCCGCTCAGAACCTCAGAGAAATCATAGCCGGCATTTTTCGCGGCAAAATTGGTCAGGGTGTTCTTAACGACGGCGTAATCCACGCCTGCTTCACGGAACTGCTTACGCAGCTCGGTATCCTGAGCGACCGTGATACCCTTGTAATCAACGAAGACGACGGAAGAGGCTTCCTTCACCTTGCTGGTCAGAGCATCGACAACGGCCTTCTTGCTCTCAAGAACCTTTGCGTTGGGCATAATTTTCACCTCCGAAAATAAAAAAGTCCTTCTGCCACAAGACAGAAAGACACGCAGAAATTTTATATTCAGCGCACCTCGGCAGGACTTACGGACTTTCTCCACCTGCTGTCTCTGGCAACTGCTATATTCTACCATGGGCGAGGGGAAATGTCAAGGGAAATTTGCTGTATTTTTGAGAAAAAGCGGGAGGACACGCGCCCTCCCGCTTACATTTTGGATTACGGAATGATTGGCTCCACGTCTGCCTATGGCGTTTCACCGAGATTTGCTGGGGTAGGCAGGAACCAAATCCTCATGGGTAAACAGATCAATGACCCGCGAGGACATCAGTTCTCCCTGCCACGAATAACTGAGATTCAGCGTCATGGATTCGTATTTCTCATAGACGTCTTTGGGTATGGTATAATACCCTGCGGGCAGAGTTTTATGAAGCAACAGATCTTCTTGCTCACCATCGGCTGTTTCTGCAAGGATTCCAGCGGAAAAACCGTCTTGCACCAGATTCAAGGGAACATAGATAACGATGGTTGTCGGTACACCGTCTGGTTCCTCAGGCCCTCCTGACGTTGAAAAATCGTCCAGAATCGGGGCGCCGCCCAGATACCACAGCTCCTTCGGAGGGGCACCGTCCTGACTGCGTGCTGCGCCCGTTGCATCCGCTGCATCCGTTGTGTCCGGCGCGGTGACCTGAACTTCATTGCGGCCGATGGCAAAGCCAATGCCCAGCAGCAGAACTGCTGCAAGAATCAGGGCGACGAATATGAGTGCTTTGCTGGATTTCATAGGGAGACCTCCTTTGGAAGTGCTTCAGGAAATGTCAAAATCAATCCAGTAGCATTGTGTATCGTGGAAATTTCTGGTTAAAGGCGGAATGTCTTCTTCGCTGTATGTGTCCTGCAGGTACAGGTACATTCCGTACTGCCCGGCAGGGAGAGTACCAAAGTATGTTTCGATATCCAAGGTAAGACTGCCTTTTGCATCCATGGAGATCGGCATTTGCTCCTGGAGCGGTGCATCGTCCAGACGCGCAATGGGTTCCATGGGGTCCAGTCTGCTGATTTCATAGCCGCAGGTCATGAGCTGGCCGATCTGCTGCCCGCCAGACTGGGTATAGCTCAGCGTAATTTCCGAAGGGGAGGCTTCCTCCACGGAAAATTCAATGCCCCAGTCCTCCTGATCAAGCTCGTTGTAAACAAAGGAAATATCGCTGCCCGGCTCGCAAAGCGTAATGTTCTGGACCAGATGCTGCTGCCCATCGGGGGTTTCGTAAATGTCATGGATAATCCACAAGTCAAAGGCGGGATAGGAGTAACAGAATCTTGCAAGACCGTTTTTGCTTTCCCAACGTTCAGTGCATAAACCGGAAAGAGCATCTGACTGTGCAAGAAAAGAAAGTTCGGCCAGAGAAATCTTTCCTTCCCGGAGAGCGCTTTCAAAATCTATCGCGGTTTCGTCAATGGCAATAGTGACATCGCGCAAGCCAATACAGGAAAAATCTATCTCAGAATCTTCGCTGATTCCGCACTTGACAGTCTCGCTGACGTATGCGTCCTCTACCTGAACGGCAAAAACTTGCAGTTTGGGCATGGACTCATTGCCAGAAGAAACATGCCTGCTCCAAGCAATGCACATGCCTACCAAGACCATAAGCACGGTAAAAATGGAAAGACTTTTTCTGAGATTGCTTTTATTTGGCATGTCCTGTAGCCTCCTATTCCGCCAAGAAAAGATCGATTATGTTTCGCTATGTGTAACTGTTGCGCTGTCATGACCGACAGAAAGACTCAATTCTGTCGTAATGAAACTACCCGCATATGGGGCAAACCTGAATGTTAATTTGTAAGTAATTATTGCGCTTCCGGAAGCAGATTCATTCATTACCACATAGGGATTTGGCGTATCATTTTGCAGAGCACACGCAACATAGCCAGTCATTTCGGTGGTTTCTGTTTTATACGTCCCCACACTATCTATTCGGTCATATGCAGAAGAAATGGTTGTATATTTAACATTTTTTGCAGTAAAAGTTCCGTTAATTCCTGAGCATGTTGCGACTATGTTGATGGTGTATGCAGTAGCACTGGCTCCTGTGTGACTATCGACCACTGTTACTTTCTTTGTCGGAATGTAACTTGTAAGAAGAACTATGCCGTCTGAGTATTCGGAGTAGAGAATTGTTCCACCATTATTGGGAGCATCCCGAGAATCGGAATAAATTAATTTCGATGCTTCTAAAGAGTGCGAACGTGAATTAGGCTGCATTTTTTGATTCCGAATTTTGTCGGCATATTCCGGAAAAACTTCACATGCCTGTGCAATTAGTTTATCGCGTTCAGAGGATTTATCTTCAGCTGCAAAGGCACCAAAGGGCAACATTGTAAGGAGCAACACTGCGGCGAAAATGGCGGATAAGAACCGTTTCATAATGTAACCTCCTATATGTCTATTGTGTATACGTTATAGTTGTGATTTGACCCGGACGGAATCGTCAGCCCATCGGAGTCACCCCTTCCTGAATTTGGTAGGCTCATAATAACACAGGAATCATCTTTTGTCAACAAATACTCTTGTAAAAAAGGTATTGCAAAATAAAAAATATTGAAATATAATATAGTCAAAAGCTAGGTGATGGATGTGGCGATAGACAGCGGTCAGAACAGTTTCCGCCGGGGCGTGATGTCTTTGGTGATTTTGGGATTGCTAAGAAAAGAAGATATGTATGGTTATCAGCTTGTGCAGGAAACGGAGCGGCAAAGCGGCGGACGGATTGTCACGCAGGAAGGCTCCCTATATCCCGTGCTTTACAAGTTGGTAGATCAGGGGTTGATTTCCGATCGGAAGGTTCTGGTAGGCAGGCGCATGACCCGGGTGTATTATCATCTGGAACCTGCCGGGGAACAGCGGCTAAAAGAACTGACGCAGGAATATGAGGAAGTCACCAAGGGCGTACTACAGATTATAGAGGGGTGTGATACAGATGGTTCTGAATGTCCATCTTCTGCGGTATCTATGGGAAGTGCGCGAGGAACTGCCGGGCAACAGGAGACAGAAGAAACAAATCCTGTCCAGAGTAGAATCCTCCGTCCAGGATTTTGTTATTGAGAATCCCCATGTAGACTATGCTACTATTACGCAACGATTTGGGACACCCCAGCAAATCGCGGCATCCTGTATCGAGGAAATGGATGCGCAGGAGTTGACGCTGCAATTGCGGATAAGAAAAACGATTGTGCGCATTGTGGCGGTGACTGCGTTGGCGCTTGTTTTGCTGTGGGCTGGTGTGGTTTTAACTGCACTGGTAAGACACATAAAGGACATGGATGGGTATCTCATTGTTGGGGAAGCCGAAGTTATAAGTAGAACAGATTATCCGGAGGAAAAGTGATATGAAAAGAGTTATTTGCTCCTTGCTGGCTGTGGCGCTTGTGATGTGCTGGATTCCGTTCTCGGGGAATGCAGCAGAGTGCGAACGAGAGATAATCCAATTTGAAGATGGAAGTTACGCTGTTATAGAAGTCGTTGCGCATGGAACAAGGGCATCTAAAAGCGTGGATGGCAGTAAACAGTACACATACTGCGACAGTGACGGGACTGTACGGTGGAAAGCAGTATTAAACGGCACGTTTACATATACTGGAAGTAGTTCCACCTGCACAAGTTCAAGTTGCTCAGTTACTACTTACAGTTCAGAGTGGTACACGATTTCAAAGAGTGCAAGCAAGAGTGGCAATACGGCTACTGCCTCAGTGACGATGGGAAAGAAAGTGCTGGGAGCAGTCATAAGTCGGGTTCCTGTTAGTATTAGTCTGAAATGTGATGCCAACGGCAACCTTAGCTGAATAAACATAAAACCCCCGGATGCAATGCATCCGGGGGTTTACTATATCAGCTTACAGATACTTGGAAGTGGAAACCTTCACGCCGGGGCCCATGGTGGAAACCACGGTGCAGGAGCGGATATACTGACCCTTCGCAGCGGCGGGCTTCGCCTTCACGACGGCCTTCAGCAGCGTGTCCATGTTCTCGGACAGCTTCTCGGTGCCGAAGGACACCTTGCCGATGGGGCAGTGGATGATGTTGGTCTTGTCCAGACGGTACTCGACCTTACCGGCTTTGATTTCCTTGACGGCAGCGGCCACGTTGGGGGTCACGGTGCCGGCCTTGGGGGAGGGCATCAAGCCCTTGGGGCCCAGAACCTTACCGAGACGGCCGACAATGCCCATCATGTCGGGGGAAGCGACGACCACGTCGAACTCGAACCAGTTCTCCTTGGTGATCTTCTCCACCAGATCCATGCCGCCGACATAGTCAGCGCCGGCTTCCTTGGCTTCCTCAGCCTTGGCGTCCTTGGCGAAGACCAGAACACGGCGGGTCTTACCGGTGCCGTTGGGCAGAACCACGGCGCCGCGAACCTGCTGGTCAGCGTGACGGGAGTCAACGCCCAGCTTGATGTGCAGCTCAACGGTCTCGTCGAACTTGGCGGAAGCGCCCTTCACGACCAGATCCAGGGCTTCGGTGGGATCATACTGAACAGAGCGGTCGATCAGTTTGGCGCTCTGCTGATACTTTTTACCTCTAAACAATGTAATTATCCTCCTTATAGTGGTGATGCGGAAAAATCCTCCCACATTTCCGGG
>ERZ808252.961-NODE-961-length-23852-cov-13.792999_pt1 | contig 23852 bp, 20 predicted proteins | sample MGYA00521242_ERZ808252 | MGnify/ENA primary metagenome ERZ808252 (study PRJEB31516, sample SAMN03275581) | gut metagenome | biome: mammalia-associated habitat; material: feces | host: Papio cynocephalus | place: Kenya | collected 2012-08-07 ...
GCTAAAGCTTTCTGAACCTCCAGCCGAGCTGGAGGTTTTCTTTCTTACAAAAAATCCTGTGTTTTTTTGAACACAGGATTTTCAATTACGCCGTCCAAAGGAAAAACATCTATAAATATTCCCTGATTATATTTTGTATGTGGCCAATTACGTTTTAACATTGCACTCGTTTCAGAATTCCTTATATGGCAAAGTCCGCCCACATATCCAGCATCATTATATCCAGTCTGAATAAAATACGGATACTTAAATTCTTTCTTCGCGAGCTTTATGAACTTGTCATAGTCTTTTCTAAACATCACAAAGTCCAAGTCATCATCCCACGGAATAAAGCCTTTATGACGGACAGCTCCAAGCAAAGTTCCAGAATCCGCAAAATATGAAAGCCCGTGTTTTTTGCAGAAACTGTCGAATTTCTTAAGAATGTCAAGTTCAACGTTCCATACATTTTTCAGGTCTTTCATTACAATTTCTCCAAATCTCGCTTTATCTGCGTCGTGGAAATTTCAGGAGTGCGCTCAAGATAGACAACCTCACACTGCTCTTTCAAGAAATCAAACTTGCCCTTCCAGTCATCGCCGATAACAAACGTGTCGATTTTATAAAGGTCAACATAGCGGATCGCCTCAAGAAGCTGCCTGCGCTTCTCATAGCTGAAATAGCATTTCTTGTGCTTTGAGTTCCAGTTGAACTCGTCAGTTGAAAGCCCCACAACAAGATAGTCGCCCAGAGCCTTAGCCCGGCGCAGAAGATTTATGTGTCCGTAATGGAGCAAGTCAAAAGTTCCGTAAGTTATTATCCGTTTCAATTTTTCTCCTCCGCCTTTGCAAATGAAAATGAAGTTACTTTTCTTTCAAGCCCCTCTTCTTCCTGCTCTATCTCTTCATCGCTCATCATTTCCCTGCACGAGTCATAAACCACCTGACCGCGACCATCCGAACAAAAATCTTCAATCACGCTTTTCCGCACTTCATCTCCGCCAAGCCACACTGAATTCTCGTTCTCCGTAACTGGCGACAAAGTGCATATATATAGAAAGATTTGTTCAGTTTTGTCCGCTCTGAGCCGCTCAAGCACAAAAGAAAGCATCGCCTCGTCAACGCCATTCGGGAAAATCGTTATTTCTTTTTCCGCCCAAGAGCCGCAGGCTTCACTTATGAGAAAATCGTGCATTTCATTTATTTTTTTCTGCGTGAATCCGTTCGGGGCTGAGCCGCAGAGAATGGCGTGTCGGGTCAAAATTCTTCCCTCTTTAAATTTTTGCAATCTTTAAGATTGTGTAAGTATACAACTTTATCTCATAGATTGCAAGTTTTTAAAATCAACATCTTAAAGTATGTACAATGAATACAGAAAAAGAATCAGCAAGTAAATATAGCAGAGAATTTTCAGACAGATTGCGCTATTTACGGAACAAAAACAAAATTTCCGCACGGGAAATGAGCATCGCGCTAGGTCAAAATGTAAATTATGTAAACCTAATTGAAAACGGAAAAAGACTTCCGTCTCTTCAAGGATTTTTTGCAATATGCGAGTATTTTGAAATTACACCATCTGATTTTTTTGATTCTGAAAATTTTTTCTCAGAATATTTCGAAAAAACAAGAAGTGTAGAAAATGAAAAAAAAGAACTTTTCTCTTTCTTTGAAACTCTTTCAATTGAACAAATTTCTTCTATTTTAACTTTGATAAAAGTTTTTAAAAGTTAAAAACCCTTTTCGTCCGCATCACGGACATTAACACATCCGCATAGCGGACACATACATGTCCGTGGCACGGACGTAGCCATATCCGCATCACGGACTTGTATATGTCCGTGGCACGGATTTAAAAACAATCCAAAAAATACAATTATTTTGCACAAAAACATTTAAAATGCTTGACAAAGTGGTTTTCTAGAGTTATATTTATCATATCAAAAGTTCTTTTTAATTGCACAAATACAAAAGAATTTTTACAAAGGAATACAGAGTTTTTTTATTAAAAGGCACATATAAAGTGCAAGGGTGAAATATTAATGGGTAACACTTTTTTCAAAGAAAAAGTAAGAAAGTTAAGGGAGGGAAAAAATCTTACAATGGAGCAGCTTGCAAATGCTGTCGGAGTAACAAAAAGCCGTGTTAATATGTGGGAAAACAACGGCACTGTTCCACGGCAGGATGCGCTATTGAGGCTCGCAAATTTTTTTAAAGTTTCAACTGACGAGCTTTTAGGAAACTTCAATTTTAAGGAAACAAACATGAAATTAAATTCTATTCAGCGAAACCTGAAAAAACTAAATGATTCTGACCTTGACAAAGCTGATGCCGCAATGAAACTGCTGTTTGGCAAAATCTGGGAAGAAGATGAAAAGGAGGAACATGGCGACTTATAAACCTGACTTTAAGAAATCTTATATTGCTGCCCACGAAAAGCTTGTAAAATTGCCACTTGGAACAACATTTCCGCTGAAAACTGCGAAAATCATTGAAGATTTTTCAGACTTGGAACTTCATTCGTTTAACTGGGCAGAAAAACATGGCTTTCTACGGATATATTTTAAAAGCGAATCAGCAGAACTTTATGAGCAAAATGGATGCTACACAATTTTTTATAATGAAACAAAGCCGTCCACACATTCAAAGTTCTCAATACTTCACGAGCTTTTCCATTATGAAAGCAATCATGATTTAAACGCAGGCGAAAAAAATACAGAGCTTTATAATAAGCAAGAAGTTGAGGCAAATTTCTTTGCCGCAGAAATGCTTATGCCAGAGCCAGTAATAAAAGAGCTTGAAAAACGCGGCAAAAAGATGGATGCAAAAGAAATTCAAAAAGTCTTTGGGACATCTGCAAAGGCGGCAGAAATCCGATTCAAGACGCTAAAAAGCTATCCAAATTTTTTACGTTCAAATGAAGAAAAAGAATTTGACGAATATCTTGTAAAATTTACTTTCAAAAAATTTATCGATTCCATCTGTCCAAAGATGCGAAAATTAGACCTGCAAAACGAATATGAACTGCAGGCAGAGCGAGACAGATGGATAGCAGAAGGATATTAACATTAATAATTAATATAGAAAAAATGATAAATTTGGAGGCAATTTAAGACTAGCGCGGAAACTTCGGAACTTTCCGCAAAAAAATAGCCGCTTTTCACTGGTACTGAAAAACGGCGACTAGAACATACTCACGGTATGGCTAATAGTGTTACTAATATTACCGTGAAAAGACTGTCCGAGTCAAGAAAATTTTATAATAAGAGGTAATGCCCCTATGGCAGAACTTATTACAGAGCACACTGGCTCTACAAAAACAGTAAATGTAACGGTAAGAAAAAGACACATAATCGACGGCGAAAAACAATTCGCCACAGTAAACCGCAACACTGCAACCCTTGAAAACATAATTGCAGCAGTTCACAAGAACAATCCATTGATTTCTGAAAATATCATAAGAACTGTAGCAACGGAATTCAAGATAGCAATGCTTGAAAAACTGCAAAATGGAGAAGGATTGAATCTGTTCGATCTTGGAACTTTATATCTTACTTCCAAAGGCAGCATTGAATCAGAAAATCCAACAGCAGAAGATGTTCCTGCATTCGGTGTCGGGTTCACTCCCTCAAAAACCGCAAAGTTCTCTGTTTCCGATATTGAAATTGATTCTCTTGAAAAAGCAGAAACCTCTCCTTCTATAGCAACCTTCACAGATCTTTCAACTAACAAAACTGGGTTTGAAATAACAGAAGGAGGCGGAATGAGAATTTCTGGAGAAAGGTTAAAAATTGCGGGAAGCAATGACGAGACAGGCATATTCTTTGCGCCTGTTCTTGAATCTGGCAAAATCGATGAAAACGAAGAAAACTGGAATAAAGTTTCAAAACTTTTCAGAAATTTTCCAAAAGATTTGTCATTTTTCTTGCCGGATATTGTAAAAGCAGAATCAAAATGGTTTATTGTAGTGCGAACTGCAAGCAGCTGGGGTTCAAGGACAAGCAGCACCTTAAAAACCTCTATAAGCAAGAATCCAATTTCGGTGGTTTCGGCTTAAATGAAAGTGATAAAAAAAGCAGTGTTGGAATTTCCAACACTGCTTTTTCATAACATCACTACAAATTACTTAAACTCAAGCTCACGTCCGTTGCTCGAAACATTTATCGTGCAGCCTTCGGCGAACTTTCCTTCAAGCAGTTCCTTTGAAAGCGGATTTTCTACCCAAGTCTGAACAGCACGCTTTACAGGGCGGGCACCAAACGCAGGGTCATAGCCTTTTTCTGCAATGAAGTCCACAGCAGAATCGTCAAACTTAATTGCAATTCTTCTGTCTTCAAGGCGTTTAGCAACACGTTCAAGCTGAATCTTTACAATTCCGCCAATGCAACTCTTGTCAAGACGGCCGAACATTACAATTTCGTCGATTCGGTTCAAGAATTCCGGGCGGAAATGAGTTTTAAGCAAACCGTCAATCTGAGTTCTTGCCTCTTTCATCTTTTCGTCTGTGTCAGCATCAAGAATCAGTTCGCTTCCCAAGTTGCTCGTCATAATGATAATTGTGTTCTTAAAGTCCACAACTCTGCCCTGTCCGTCTGTTAATCTTCCGTCATCAAGAACCTGAAGAAGAACATTGAAAACATCAGGATGCGCTTTTTCAACTTCATCGAACAAAACTACGCTGTAAGGACGGCGGCGCACTGCTTCTGTAAGCTGACCGCCTTCATCGTAGCCAACGTATCCCGGAGGCGCGCCAATCAAACGGCTCACGCTGAATTTTTCCATATACTCAGACATATCGATTCGAGTAAGCGACTTTTCATCGTTGAACAAGAAGTCTGCAAGAGTTTTTGCAAGCTCTGTTTTACCAACACCAGTCGGTCCTATGAACAGGAAGCTTCCAAGCGGACGGTTCGGGTCGCTCAAGCCGGAACGGTTACGGCGAATTGCATCGCTTACAACCTGCACGGCTTCATTCTGCCCAATAACACGCTTGTGAAGAACTTCTTCAAGCTGCAAATATTTCTGCTTTTCGCTCGAAAGCATTTTTGCAACAGGAATTCCAGTCCAGTTGCTTACAACACGTGCAATGTCTTCTTCCGTAACTTCCTGCCGCAAAAGGGACTCTCGCTCCGGGTTCGCCTCAACTTCCTTGTCGTGTGCAACAGCTTCTGCAAGCTGCTTTTCAAGGGAAGGAATTGTGCTGTACTTTAATTCAGCAGCTTTTGCAAGGTTGCCTTCACGTGTATATTTCTCTTCGTTAAAGCGCGCCTCTTCAAGCTCTTCTTTTATCTTGCGGCTCTTATCGATGCTGTTTTTTTCGTTCTGCCACTGAAGTTTCATGGCATCTCGTTTTGAAGTCAATTCGGAAAGTTCTTTTTCAAGTTTTTCAAGACGCTCTTTTGAAGCGTTGTCGTCTTCCTTGCTCAAAGACTGCTTTTCAATTTGAAGCTGCAAAAGTTTTCGCTCAATCTGATCAAGTTCGGTAGGCTGGCTTTCAATTTCCATCTTTAAGCGGCTTGCTGCTTCATCAACCAAGTCAATCGCCTTGTCTGGCAAAAAGCGGTTTGTGATGTAGCGGTTTGAAAGAACTGCCGCGCTTACCAAAGCCTCATCGTTGATTCTAACTCCGTGATGAATTTCGTACTTGTCGCGGAGTCCACGCAAAATGGCGATTGTGTCCTCAACAGTCGGCTCAGCACAATAAACTTGTTGAAAACGTCGCTCAAGGGCAGCGTCTTTTTCAATATACTTGCGGTATTCGTCAAGAGTTGTAGCCCCTATTACGTGAATTTCTCCACGGCTCAACGCTGGCTTTAATAAATTTGAAGCGTCCATCGAACCTTCGCTTGCGCCAGCCCCAACAATCGTGTGAAGCTCATCGATGAACAAAATTATCTGTCCTTCGGATTTTGTAACTTCAGTGATTACGGCTTTTAGCCTCTCTTCAAATTCACCGCGGAACTTTGCACCGGCAACAAGACTTCCCATGTCAAGCGAAAGAAGACGCTTGTTTTTAAGGCTTTCAGGCACATCTCCGCTTGCAATTCGGCGTGCAAGGCCTTCTACAATCGCAGTCTTACCAACGCCAGGCTCACCAATCAGAACCGGATTGTTCTTTGTTCGGCGGCACAAAACCTGCATTACCCGCCGGATTTCCTCATCACGGCCGATAACCGGGTCAATCTTGTCCTGACGGGCGCGCGCAGTTAAATCCGTGCAGTACTTTTCCAAAGAACGCATCTTGCTTTCCGGATCCTGGGAATCAACACTTTGGTTTCCGCGAACGGACTTTAGGGCTTCAAGAACTGTATTCCTGTCGCAGCCTGATTTTCTCAAAAGCTCGCCAACATTGTCGTCTGCCTGAATCATCGCAAGAAAAACGTGCTCAGTAGAAAGAAACTGGTCTTTTAAAGAAGCCATTTCCTTTTCTGCCTTGGCAAGAACTTTCTGCGCGCTGGAAGACAAAGACATTTGTGTCTGACCTTTCACAACAGGATATTTGTCCAATAAGTTTTCAAGATTTGTTTGCAAAGAAGAAGGCTGAAGTCCAATCCGTTCAACTAACGGAGGAATCATTCCGTCTTTTTGATTAAGCATGGCATACAAAAGATGCTCATTGCCTATTTCGCTGTGGTCTCTTTGCTGGGCCAAGCTGCTTGCGCTTTGCAGCGCATCTTGCATTTTTAATGTCATCTGTTCGTAGTTCATAAATTTCCTCTAAAAAGGAATATACAAATTTCCGAACTAAAAAGCAAATTTTTTTAAGGATTATTTTTCTGCGGTTTCAAGATTGCCGTATTCGCAGATGCACTTGGAGATGTCAGCCTGTTCCAAAAGCTCAAGATTTTTCTTCATTTTTTTATACAGCTTGAATTTTCCAGTTCCAGAGCCGCTTGCAAGAATCCGCATAACCTTCCTTCCGCCAGCAGGACTTTCAAAATCGCGCAGAGACATTTCCTTTGTGTTGCAGAAAATATCAATGTCAATTACATAACGCCTGTCGTGAACGCTAACAGACCAATGCAGCTTAAGACCTTCATCTTCTGTTCCATTCATTTCCTGGCAGTCATAGCTTATCTGATTTTTTTTCAGCTTGTTTGCATGAAATTCAATATTTTTTCCTTCAATTGAAACAAGCACTGAAACTTTATTCTTGTATTCGCCCTGAACCGCAAAAACAGAAGCGTCCAAAAGCCGCCCAGAAATTTCGCTTGTAAAATTTGAAGAGCTTAAATGGAAATACGGAGAAGAAAAATCCCTGCCCCAGTTTTTATCATAATATCCAAAAGAATTCCGCGGGTTCACATTGTACTCTTCATTGTTGAAAATTATTGTGCCGGAAAAATCAGTCTTGCCGCCAAGAACTGACCAGTTTATGTCTTTTGTTCTGTAGTCTGAAGAAAACGAAATGCTCCGTGAAAACTTTAAATTCCAAGACATTGTGCCAGAACTTCCCATATATTCCGGGTGAGCGCGTAAATCTTCTTCTGTAACTTTTATTGCGCCCGAAGTATAGTCATGCGCCAAAATGCAGGCTGGCAATTCTTCCTGCTTGGCTGAAATTATATATTCGCTTTTTTTTGCAGATAAAATTTCGGACGGAAAATAAGAATTCATCTGGCTTGTGCTTAAAGAAAGAACTCCAGCTTTTATCATAAAAAATGAAGGCGCAACATAAGTTTGAGAAGTGAAATTCTTTGCAGTTTCAGAGCCTGCCAAAACGTACTGAAAATCTTCTGTAGACTTGTTAAAACGGTTTTTAAATCCAAGCACGCATTCTTTGGGAGACAAGGCGGGGTTCACAGCGTAAAATTCAATGAAGAAAGTTTTTTCTTCGCCGGAAACTGAACTTACAGCGTTTGTAACAAGCCTCCAGCGGTCAAAACCATTTTTTCTAAGGGAACCTTTTAATTGCAGTTTTTCATTACGGCAAATTTTTTTTGCAGCCATATATCTTCCCACCAAAAACAAGACACAGCCAGCACTAAAAAAAGCACGGCATTTTCTAGCAAACTTAAATAAATATTTTACAAAGATTGCCTTAGGTTTATTTTCGGCAGGAAGCAGTGTTTATTTAAATATTTTCTTTAGAGAATCTTTGAATTCAGAATTGTCTAGCGGAAAGTGCTGCTCCAAGAATTCAAAGCAGTTTTGCGCGCCGCGCTGAACGTGCTCATACCAAATTGAGTAAAGCTCCGGTTCAATTTTTTCGCTAGGGAAAGGCGCGCCCTGAACATCAGAAACAAGTTGTCTCATCAATCTTGTTAATTCTTCTACGTTTTTGTTGGTCATTTTTTTCCTTCATTTTTAAAGCAGATAATATTTTATTATTATAGTGAAATTCTTATTATTTTTCCACTTATTTTTTTAATTTTATCAGAAATCATGTCTTTTCCACAGATTGCAACATTTCTTCCGCATAAAACAGCATCCTTGTAACGGCAGACTGATTTTTCAATGTCGTTCTTTTTGAGGTTCAGCAAATTTTTTATTCTGATTTTATCAAGAGAAAGGGAAATTCCATAAAGGCATCTCATAAGTCCAGTTCCGCCTCTCATAGCAGGAGTGTACGGCTCAATTTCATCTGAATAAACTCCAGCAATGGCTTTTTTTATGTCGTCAAAAGAGAATTCATCTTTTTCAAGAAGCGGAAGCTTTTCTTCAAAATATTCAAGAGAATCAAAAGGCTTTGGGTCGCGGTATGTGGCAAAGCAAGTTGCGCCGCTTGAACTTTGAACAGAAAGAAAAACACCGTATGCTCCGCCGCTAGTTCTAATCTGCTTCCACAAGTCGGAAGTTTCAAGCAGATGTGAAAAAACTGTGTCCGCCATGATTTCTTTTCCTTTTTCTCCAGAACTTTTTACAGCGGCTGAAGCAAAGCCTGTGTTTCCCGGCACAACAAAAACTTCATCCACACAAGGATTTTTTTCGCAGTAAATTTTTCCAGGAAGTTCAGTCTGCTTAAAAAATTCTTTGTCGAAAATTTTTTTCTTTGGCTTTGGAAATTCAAGGCAAAGATTTTTTGCAAGAAAAGCAAATCCTTTTTTGGCCGCAGCAATTCCTGAAGTTCCAGCTGTTACATGAAAAAGAGAGCCGCTTGAAATTATTTTTTTATAAATCGTCTCAAGCCTTTCAGAAATTTCAGAAAGTTTCATTTTTTTTATTTCATTTATCGCAAAAACAGAAGTAAGCCCGTCCTTAATTTCTTGAACAGCGCACGAACGGTTTAAAAGCCTGCATGACCTAAGCATTGCAAAATAATGACCGCCGGGAACAACAGACGCATTTAGACTGGAGCACAAGCCGTTTACAATTGTCTTAAGCCTAGATTTGTCTGAAAAATCAATCGAAGAAATAATTTCGCTTGCAAAGTCAAAGGCTTGCGCGGATTTTTCTTCTATAAATTTAAAATGAATAACAAGCCACTCACGCCCAATTATAAGCGGATTTTCTGCGGCAAGTTTTTTGGAATATTCTGGAACTTTCGCGCTTCGTATATAAGCTCCAAAATCTCCCATAATTCTGTCGGAATAAGAAATTGCTTCTTCCCAAGATCTTTTTTTTGTTCCAAGCCCAGAAATGCAACTGGAAAGCAAAGGAAGAAATTTGTAGTCCGCAGGCTCAAGGCGGTCAACAGGAAAAGAAACAGAAGCGTAGACAATTCCGTTGCAGGCTTCTTGATTTACATAGAAAGGAATTTTTTCGCACGAAGTTTTTCGGGTTTCAATTTTTTCAGCAGGATTTTCAAGCTCTTCAATATTAACAGCTGGAATCAAATTTTCATTTTCCACACTGGATTGAAACGCATGAAGTTTTTCAAGTAAAAGAAAAACATTCTCTTTCCCGATTTTTTTATAAAGGCAAGATGCAAGTTTTTTTTCTTTTTCGGCTCTATCAAGGCTCCATTTTTCAGACGGCGAAACTGTTACCAATGTTTTATTTTTATTTTCAACAAAAAATTTCTGTATAAGATTTTTTAAATATTCTGGCTCGTCTTTTATTTTTTTCTTTATCTGCTCAAAAGATTCAATAAAAGCAAGCGCGTCTTTTGGATCTGCTCCGTAAGTCCAGGAACGCAAAACACGTTTTAGCAGAACAAGGGAATACGGACCATGAGACGGCGATCTTTTTACTTCTCTTATTGAAAAATCAAAGCTCATAAAACTGCGCTCAATGTCTTCTTCGTTTATTCCATTTTTGGCAAGCAACTTCATAGAATTATCAATGCAGCTTTGAAATTCCTGCGCCTGCTCCGACTTAAGTCCGTTCACGCCTATTGCTATGGAAAAAAATCTTGAGCTTATGCTGCATCCAGTTTGCGGCGCAATATCGCAGCCTTTAAACTTATTCAGCAAAAGTTTTATAACTGGCGCAGAATCGTTTCCCAAAAGAAGCTCGGACAAAAAACTTATTTCCATTGGAAGTGAAAAAAGATTTTCCTTTTCCGCGGAATCCCCGATTTTCCAAACTAAAGCCGTTGTATTTTTTGAATCCTCTGCAGGACCAAAAGCGTCAATCCGTTTTTTCATTTTTACAAAAGAATTTTCAGAATCAAACGAATATTTTTTGCCAGAAGATTTTATGTTTTTAATTACATTTTCGTTAAGAAAATCCAGCTGCTCTTCTGTTGGAATGTTTCCGTATAAAAATACAAGACAATTTGCCGCGCAGTAATATTTTTTGTGAAACTCTTTAAACTGCTCATAAGACAAAGTTGGAATTTCCAAAGGATCGCCGCCGGAATCTTTTTCGTATCCAGTGCCAAGAACAGAAGCATTTAAAACTGCGTCGGTCGCAACAGAATTAAAAGACGAATAGTTTCCTTTCATCTCGTTAAAGACAACTCCCTGAATTACAGGATTTCCGTTTTGGTCAGTTTCAATTCGCCAGCCTTCCTGCAAAAAAGTTTCAACATTTAAAATCGGAAAAAAAACAGCGTCCGCATAGACAGACATCAAATTAAAATAATCAGTTTTTATAAGAGAGCTTGCAGGAAAAACAGTTCTGTCTTTTGCGGTGTAAGCGTTAAGATATGTATTTATGCTCTGGTTTCTAAGCTGAAGAAACGGATCTTTTATCGGAAACTTTTTTGAGCCGCACAAAACGCTGTGCTCAATAATATGCGCAACTCCAGTGCTGTCTTTGCAAGGAGTTCTAAAAGCGAATGCAAAAAGATTTTCTTCATCGTTGTTCAAAATGTGAAAAACTTCAAGACCGGATTTTTTATGCCGCAAAAAAATTCCTTCTGAATCGTAATATGGAATTTTAAAAACATCCAAAACTTCAAAGCCTTTATAAACATCATTTTTTTTCATACATAAACCTCGCCTTCATCTCTTCCTAAAACACGCAAATCTCCGTTTTCCCAAGCGCGTCTAAGAACGGAATAAAACGATGAAGTTATTTTTTCGCTGTCGGATTTTGTCAAATGATGAATCATGCTTTCTTCATCAAGAACAACGCGTCTTCTGTTCTTGGAAACATTTGAAAGAATTTTTTCTCTAAACGCATCATTCTTTCCATAAATCAAAATTGCAATGTCGCGGTCTTCCATGTCATGCAGATAATTCTGAATAAACCTGTCATCTGAACCAATAACATCTTCTTCTGAAAAAAGCCGTTTGCGCAAATCTTCGCCAAGTTCTGGATCTTGCTCGCTCAATGTATTGATAATTGAATTTTCCGCAGAAGGATTCATTCTCTTTAAAATCTGGACAAGCACTCCGCGTCCGTCCATGTTCTGCGAATTTTCTGTGTTTTGGGTAAGAAGCTTTTCGTGCAGGCTCTTGTCAATTTCAGCAAGAACTTCCGGAGCAACAGGCTTCATTTTTGCAAGACGCAGGACAATCTTTTTTTTGTCATCAACGTCCATTAAATTTATTACTTTTGCAGCTTTTTTAGGCTCAATCTGCGAAAGAACAAGCGACTTTACAGCATCAGATTCTCCATCAATCAAAACTTTAATTCGCTCAGCATTCGCATCCGAAAGATAGTCAAAAGGCTTTCCGTCCGGATACTTCACAGATTTTTTGAGCATATCCTCAGCTTTTTCAGAACCGTAAGCCTTGGTCAAAATATTCCGCGCAGTTTCAAGTCCGCCTTCTTCCCTAGCCTTTTCAACAAGAGATTCAAATTCCTCAAGAATCGAAGCTGACTCTTCTGGCGTGATTTTTTGAATTGAAGCGATTTCTGGAATTATTTTTTCTGTCTGCTCTTCTGTCAAATGCGGAAGAATTTTCGCAGCCTCATCAATTCCAACTATCACAAGGAATTTTGCAACTCTTCTATATATACTATCTTTTTCTGTTGAAGAAGCCGGAATCTTTACAAGTCCACCGCTCGTAAGATTTTTTGCCGCATCTTTCACATCATCTGATGTCGCTGATTTTTTCTTTTCAAACCAAGTTCCAGTTTTTGCCGCGATTTTTGCCTGCTCTATATTTTGCCTTTCCGCATTCTCTTTGTTCTGCTTTTCAATTCTGTCTATTGCTGAATTGACATTTTCGAAAACCGGCTTATGGACAAGTTTTTTATTCTGACCGGCTCCAGCTGAATAAGCGTTAAGCCTGTAATCTTGTAAATTCATAGGAACATTTTAATTTATGATATGATTTTTTTCAATTTGAATACAATATTTTTTTTGAAAACTATGTAACTCTTTGCAAAATTTGTTTATTATTTTAGTAAAGAAATTTTTAGCATAGAAAACTTCAAAAATCAGGAGGTTTTAGTTTAATATGAAAAACTTAGTGAAGAAGATTGCGTACATAGCCGGAGCCGCAGTAATGGCAGCCGGAATATTTTCGCTTTCATGCAAAGTGAACAAAGGCTCAGCAAGCGTTGCTTTTGCAGAAACACCAGCCGCGCAAATTCCACAGGACTCATTGGCAGTTACTCAGGCTTTGCAGGATTCATTCCGTTCCATAACTTCCCAAGTGCTTCCGGCTGTTGTAGAAGTTGATGTAAAAGAAACTACAAAAGTAAAAACATTTTCCCCATTTAAAGATCTTCCATTTTTCTTTGGTCTTCCACGCGATGAAGAAGAAGGAGACGGAACAAAAGAGCTTGAGCAGTCTGCGCTTGGCTCTGGTGTAATCGTAAGAAGAACAGGAAACACGGTTTATGTTCTTACAAACAACCATGTTGTAGGAAACGCCACTTCAATAAAAGTCAAGCTTAACGATGAGCGCGAATTTGAAGGAAAGCTCGTTGGAAAAGATGAGCGTATGGACATTGCCCTTGTTTCATTTGAAAGCAGCGACAAGTCAATCACAATTGCAAAGCTTGGAGACAGCAACACAATTCATCAGGGAGACATTGTTCTTGCACTTGGAAGTCCTCTTGGATATTTTGCTTCTGTAACACAGGGAATTGTAAGCGCAACAGGCAGAAGCGGCGGACAAATCGGCTCAATCAGTGACTTTATCCAGACTGATGCGGCAATTAACCAAGGAAATTCGGGCGGCCCGCTTGTAAATATTTTTGGTGAAGTAATCGGAATAAACACTTGGATTGCTTCAAATTCCGGCGGCTCACAGGGACTTGGATTTTCAATTCCAATTAACAACATCAAGGAATCAATAAATCAGTTCATTGACAAAGGAAAAATAACTTACGGCTGGGTCGGAATCAGCCTTGTTGAAACCACAGATGAATACAAAGAGCAGCTTGGAATAGACAAAAAACAGCAGGGCGCGCTTGCAAGCCAAGTATTCCTTGACGGACCTGCGTACAAAGGCGGAATTCTTCCAGGCGACTTTATAATCGGGCTGAACGGACACGATATAAAATCCGTAGACCAGCTTATCCGCGAAATCGGGGGCATTCCAGCAGGAAAAACAACAACTATAAAAGTTCTGCGCGGAAAAGCAACAAAAGAAATTTCTGTAAAGATTGATGAGCGCAACGAAGAAGTTTCTGCAAACGACACAAAGCTCTGGCCTGGATTTGTAGCTTCTCCGCTTACTTCAGATTTAAGAAAACGCCTCAATATTGAAAAAGAAAAAGTTGAAGGCATAGTTGTTGCAAGAGTGTTTGAAAAATCCCCTGCCGCAGCATTAAGGCTTCAAGAAGGAGATATCATCTGTGCTGTAAACGACAAGAAGGTTTCAAGCCTTGAAGAATTCTATGCGGCTTTAGACACAAATTCAAAGAAAGAAATATGGTACGATGTGTATAGCAACGGACACGTTGTAACAACAGCAAGATACAAAATCGGAAAGTAAAGCAAAAAATTCTTCTTGCTTAAAAATGCCGCGCCTGCCGCGGCATTTTTTATTTTCATAAAAACCTCTTTTCTGAAAAAATTATTTTTTTTGATTATTTTTTTGCAAAATAAATGTAACCAAAACAAGAGATTTATGTTGTTATTATTGAAAGACAAGAGACCTCTTACTTTCTTCATAAGAACTCCTTTTTCAAGCTCCAGCGGGTGTTGGGGCTTGTTTTTTTTACAAAGCGACTGAAAAATTAAATTACCTTTACACAACTTTCTTTCGCAAATATAATATCCGCCATGTCTGTATTGGAATTGTTTATTTTGGCTGTAGGATTAAGCATGGATGCCTTTGCAGTTTCAATTTGCAAGGGACTGGCTGCAAAAAAAATTTCAGCCAAAGAAATGTGCATTGCCGGTGCCTGGTTCGGCGGATTTCAGGCTTTGATGCCGTTTTTGGGCTGGATTCTAGGCTCAAGATTTAAATATTATATAGAAAACTTTGATCATTGGATTGCATTTTTTCTTTTAGCCGTAATTGGCGCAAACATGATCCGGGAATCATTCTCTAGCGAATGTGAAAAAGTTGACAATTCATTTGCTTTAAAAACAATGTTTATAATGGCAGTCGCCACAAGCATAGATGCGCTTGCAGTCGGAATAACATTCGGACTTTTGCTTGACAATTGGAAAGAAATAATCCTTGCAAGCCTTTTTATCTGCTCAATAACATTCTGTTTTTCCGCAGCCGGAGTAAAAATTGGAAGTGTATTCGGAAACAAATACGAAAAAAAGGCAGAAATTGCAGGCGGAATAATTTTAATTTTAATAGGAATAAAAATTCTTTTAAATCACCTTGGGATTTTATAATTAAAGGTTGCACTAAAGGATTTTATAATCAGGACCTTCCGCCGACTCAAAAACTTTTAAAGAGCAGCTTTCCATCGTGACATTTTCGCAAAAATCCGCAATATTCATTGAACAAGGAGAAAGCAAGTCGTCTGGATTGTAAGAAGTTTCAACAACGCTTTCTTCATTTTCACATGCAAGGCGGCTAAAGGCTCCGTTTAATCTTACAATATCTTTTACAGCGGCAAAAAGATGCATTTTGTTTTTTTCTTCAAACTTTTGCTTTAAAAATAAAAGCTGAAGCTTTTCAATCGCTTTGTGCCCTGCAAGTTCCGGATCAAACCCAGTTTCAAACGAGCAGTTGCTGCAAAGCTGAAATTCCTCAAAGTCAGAAAAAAATGAAGAGGCTTCTATTTTAAGCGCATTTATAACACTGCAAAACCAAGGAACTGCCCTTCCCGCTGAATAAAATGTCTTGCAGGCAAACGCCATTCCTCTGGAAAAATCAAGGTCTTTAGAAGAATAAATTCCAGTCGGCTTTGGCTCGTGGTACGGCTTTTCTTCTAGCTGCGGAAAATCAATGTGGTTTGGATAAAGTGAAACTGCAAAATCAAGGCGGCTGCGGAAATTTTTGAAAGTGTCGCCACTTTTCATTCCCCAGTCCATGTTAAAGCCAAACACAAGCCCCGCTTCATTTAAAAGCCGAGCCTTCTGCGAATAAAATTTCTTGTCGAATAAAAGCGCGCCGTTTTTTTCTGTTCCGCAAAAAGGAATTTCCAAGGAACAATATATTTCTTCAAATTCCTGCACAAGCGTTTTGTCAAGAATTTCAGGGGAAACCAGAATTGAAACGAAAAGCTCCGGGCAGAACTTTTTTATCTGGCTTATAAGGCGAAGAATTCCGTTTTTATCATGCGAAAACTGACTGTCAGAAACAGAAAGTTCTGTGATTCCTTGCCTTTGAAATTCCGGGAGAGTTTCAAATATTTTTTTTATTGAAAAGACAGAAAGAGACGCCTTAGAGGATTGCAATTCCGTGCTTCTCACATTCACTTATCATGGAATCTGGCCAAATGCTGACCTGAGTTTCTCCGATATGGGCTTTGCGCAAAAAGTACATGCACAAGCGCGACTGTCCAATTCCTCCGCCCATTGTCTGAACAAGGGAACCACTCAAAAGCTTTTTATGGAAATCAAGTTCCGCACGTTCCGGGCATCCGCGTTCATTTAACTGGGCAATCAAAGATTCCTTGGAAACTCTTATTCCCATTGAAGAAAGTTCCATTGCCTGGTTCAAAACAGGATTCCAAACCAAAAGGTCTCCGTTAAGTCCTGTGTGTCCGTCGCCGCTTTCTGTAATCCAGTCGTCATAATCTGGAGCGCGTCCGTCATGGATTGAGCCATCCGGAAGTTTTCCGCCAATTCCTATTACAAAAATTGCTCCGTGTTTTTTGCAGAATTCGTTTTCACGCTCTTTTGGAGTAAGTTTTGGATAAAGTCTGTATAAATCATCTGAATATACAAAAGTAATTTTCGGCGGAAGAATAGGAGTGATTTCTTCGTATCTGTCATAGACAAAAAATTCAGTCTGCTTAAGAACTCTGTAAATCCGCTCAACAGACTCGCGCAGGAACATTACATTTCTGTCGTTTTCATCGATGTGCATTTCCCAGTCCCACTGGTCAACATAAAGCGAATGAAGATTGTCCAAAGTTTCGTCCGCGCGGATAGCATTCATGTCTGTGTAGATTCCAAATCCGCAGCCAAGTCCAAGCTCAGAAACTTTCAGACGCTTCCATTTTGCAAGCGAATGAACAATTTCCATTTGGGCATCTCCCATGTCTTTTACAGGGAACTTTACAGGCCGCTCAACTCCGTTCAAATCGTCGTTTATTCCAGTGCCTGATTTTACAAACAAAGGAGCTGTAACTCTTGTAAGCCCAAGCTCCGTGGAAAGCGCAAGCTGAAAAAAATCCTTCAGCAAAACAATAGCTTTTTCAGTTTCCTTTACGCTAAGCAAAGGCTTGTAATTTTCTGGAATATACAAATCAGGCATTTTAGTCTCCGTACATGAACTTATTTTAGAATCTCCACATACTACAACGATTTTATAAATTTTTCAAATGCTTTTTTACCTTTTGGATTTCTTTTGTAAACGCCGGCGTCTTCAAGAACTTTTGCAAATACAATTCCGACTTCATCCTGAAGAATTTTGCCAACATTGCCTTTTGTTATGCCGCTGTACTTTGGAACAAAAGATTTTACCCAGTCGTAATGCTTTCCAAGAACTTCATCTGCGCTAAAGTCTGTTCCGCTCAAAATGGCATCTTCCAAGCCGGCAAGTTCTTTTTTTAACCTTGACGGAAGAACTGCAAGTCCCATAACTTCAATCAGCCCGATATTTTCCTTTTTTATGTGGTGAAGCTCTGCGTGCGGATGGAACACACCAAGCGGATGTTCGGCTGTAGTTATATTATTGCGCAAAACCAAATCAAGCTCGAATTTTCCGTTTTTCATGCGGGCAATCGGCGTGATTGTGTTGTGCTTTTCACCGTCAGTTTCCGCAAAGATAAATGCGTCCTCGTCTGTGTAGGCTCTCCATTTTTCAAGAATTCTATCGGCAAGAAGGCAAACTTTTTCAGAATCATTTCCGTCCAAGCGGATTACGCTCATAGGCCACTTTACAATTCCGCAGTCAACGTCATCAAAGCCCGCAACTGTGAATTTTTCCTCAACAGGAGCTTTTGCCATAGGGAACTCGTAGTTTCCGCCCTGAAAATGGTTATGAGAAAGGATTGAGCCGCCAACAATCGGCAAGTCGGCATTGCTTCCTATTATGTAGTGCGGAAAAAGCTTTACAAAGTCAAAAAGATAGCGGAAAGTTTGAGGGCAGATTTTCATTGGCTCATGCTCGTAGCTAAAGACAATGCAGTGCTCGTTGTAGTAAACATAAGGCGAATACTGAAGCCCGAACATTCTTCCGTTCAGCTCAACAGGAATGATTCTGTGAGTCTGGCGCGCGGCATGGTTTACGCGTCCTGCATAACCTTCGTTTTCCTTGCACAAAAGACAGGCTGGATAACCGCCCTGCTTTGCATTGCGTGCGGCAGCGATTGCCTTTGGATCCTTTTCAGGCTTTGAAAGATTGATTGTAATGTCGATGTCGCCATATTCGGTGCTTGCCTTCCATTTTAAGTCCTTGCAAACTCTGTAGCGGCGGATATAGTCTGTGTCCTGGCTGAATTTATAGTACCAGTCGGTCGCTTCCTTTGCGGATTTTTTATAAAGAGAATTGAATTCCGCCTGAACTTCTGAAGGACGGGCAACAAGGCATGACATAATCTTTGTATCGAACAAGTCGCGATAGACAATGCTGTCTTCTATGAATTTTTTTTCCACAGCATAGTCCAAAAGGCTCTTTAGAATATTTTCAAGCTCGCAAACTTCCACGGAAGGCACAAATTCCGCCTGCTGCTCGTTTTCAAATCCATCAAGAGCAAAAAGCTCAAGCAAACGGTTCTTTGTATAAACAACATCTTCTTTTTTGATAAGACCAGTTGCAAGACCATAGCCTGCAAGGGAATTAATAGATTCGTAAATATTCATACTGCGATTTTAAAATGATTTTCCCCAGCTGTCAAACAGACTTTCACCAAGATGCGCAATCAGTTGCACAAAAAAAAACAGTTGTCTTATTTGTCATTGACGTGCTTGACACGGCAATCCATTGCAAATTTTTACAAGATTATCGGGTCAAGCTCGATAATGACAGGAAAATATAAAAATGGCAATGACAAGGAAATTCGACATTCAAAGTAAATAAATGCCGGAACGGAAGCGAAAAAGCAGAATTGGCGTAATTTGCTGTTTTTTTTGCCGCATGGCATACAAAGAAAATTGCACCCCTAGCCAATTATGTTTTTCCGCTGAAAGTGCAGTCATTTATGTTTTTTACAATGTTTACTTATTGAAAACAGTTGACATACACGCTTTTAGAACTAAAATAGCTTTTCTGTATGAACTTTAAGCATAAAACAATTCTTGCAGCCTTGCACATTTTGATTGTAGCGGCTGTTTTTTCGCAGGAAATATCAGAACTAGAAATTCCGCTATGCCATGCCACTTCTTGCGGCGAAAACACAGGCGACCACGAAGTCCACAGATATTCAGGGTTTTCACTTTGCTTTAGGAACAGCTACAAGGACGCTGAATGGGTAAGCTACACGCTCACGCAGGAAAAGCTCATAAAAAATGCGCGGCGGACAAACAAATTCACCGAAGATAAAAGCATTTCAACAGGAAGCGCGAAACTTTCAGACTACAAGGCAAGCGGATATGACAGAGGACACCTTGCGCCGGCAGCAGACATGGCTTGGAGCGAACAGAGCGAAAACGAAAGCTTTTTGATGAGCAACATGACACCGCAACTTCCGCAGTTCAACAGGGGAATTTGGAAAGAGATTGAAGCCCAAGTAAGAAAATACGCGCAAAGCTTGGACTTTCTGATTGTAGCGACAGGCCCGGTTCTTGAAAAACAGCCAGAGGAATACAAATCCATAGGACAAAGCAAAGTCCGTGTCCCCGAATATTTTTACAAAGTCCTTCTTGCAAAAGACAAGAGCGGAAACTGGCAGTCAATAGGCTTTATAATTCCAAACGAAAAGAGCGAGCATGACATTTTTTCGTACAAAGTCTGCGTAAACGAAGTTGAAGAAAGAACATCCATAGATTTTTTCAGCGCGCTAGAAGATTCAATTGAAGAAGAAGTTGAAAGCCAGACAGAAAATATGTTTACACAAGATTATCGGGTCAAACCCGATAATGACACTAAATTGAACCTAATAATCCAAGACTGATAACAACGATAAAAATTGCAATTTTCAGAGGTTGACTATATAATTTCTATCAATGAAAAGAGTGTTTATTAGTGTGATTTTTCTAGCCGGGCTGCTGTTTGCTTCATGCGAATCCTCAAAAGTAGAAGAGCCTAAAGTAAATGAATTTGAAATAAAGGAAGACGAGCTTGTTACATCTCAAAACTTTCTGGACGGAAAACTTCTGCTTACTTTTGCAGGCGACATAATGGCGCATTCCGAAAACACAAGGGGAAACTTCCAGGACATTTACACGGAAATTGAAGACATTGTAAAGCAAGCTGACTTTTCATTTGCGAACCTTGAAACTTCCGTGGACAACAAAAAAGAATATTCTTCATATCCAAGGTTCAGTGTAAAAGAAAAATATGCAGACGCCGCAATAGAAGCCGGATTCAATGTGTTCAGCCTTGTAAATAACCACTGCAATGACTTTGGAAAAGCGGGGCTTGAGTCAACCAGAAAGTACTTTGAAAAAAAGCAGAACCAGCTAAACGCACAGAACAAGGAGCTTTATTTTGCCGGAATCAAAAAAAACAAAGGAGAGCAAATACAGTTCGTTCCGATTGAAAAAGACGGATGGAAAATTCTTTTTGCCGCGGTAACAGAGCTTGCGAACCAGTGGCTCGATATGGAATACTTTGATTTTCTTAAGCCCACAAAAAAAGAGCGAGAGAAATTCCTTGAGCTTATAAAGCAGAAAAAGGCTGAATGCGACTTGCTGATTCTAAGTTTTCACTGCGCAGAAGAAGAATACGTTCTGACCATTGCTGAAAATCAAAAAAAATTTTATCATGCACTTATTGATTCTGGCGTTGACGTTCTTTGGATAAACCATCCGCACGTTGCAAAAGACTGGGAGCTTATAACTTACGATGGAGTTCCTAGGAAAATTATTTTCTATGCAATGGGAAACACTATCAGCGGGCAAAGAAGAAATCCTGAATTTTCGAATCCGGCCAACAGAAGAGAATACACCGGGGACGGCTATATTTCGCAAGTTGCATTTGAAAAAGATTGCGGCAAACCTAAAATTTCCTGGGTGAATCCAGTTCTTGTTACGACGCTGATTACAGATGAGAAATATTTCGTCATAAAAAAACTTAATGATGAATTTCTAAATACTTTGGAAGAAACTTCAAAATGGAAAGCGTATCTTTCAGAACGAAAAAAACTTATGGAACAAATAAAAGGAAAAACTAGATGTCAATAAACTACAAAAACCTTCCTGTCTATGAGCAGAAAGAAAGAATCCTTGAAGCGTTAAAAAACAATCAGGTTATAATAGTACAAAGTCCGACCGGCTCTGGAAAAACCACGCAGCTTCCAGTTATACTGCACGAGGCCGGATATTCGCAGACAGGAACAATCGCCGTAACACAGCCAAGAAGAATTGCGGCATTAAGTGTAAGCGAGTTCATTGCAAAACAGCTCAAGACAAAATATCCAGGGCTTGTTGGATACAAAGTGCGCTTTGAAGACAAGACTAATCCTACAACAAAAATAAAAATAATGACAGACGGAATTCTTTTGCAGGAAATGAAGCTGGATCCTTACATGAGCAAGTATTCTGTTATCATGGTGGACGAAGCGCATGAACGCAGTTTGAACATAGACTTTGCGCTTGGGCTTTTAAAAAGAATTCTTGCGGTGCGCCATGACTTTAAAGTAATAGTAAGTTCCGCCACAATGAATGCGGAAAATTTCAGCAGATATTTTGCCAACTGCCCTATCATAAATATTGAAACACAGACATTTCCTGTGGCGATGGTTTACGATCCGCCTGAATCCAAGCCGACCACAACAACAGAAGCCGGAGTTGAAGCAATCCTTGGCAAAATAGAAAAGACAATCGATCGTGTGCTAGACAACAAGGAAACAGGCGACATTCTTGTGTTCCTTCCGGGCGAAAAAATAATCAAGGACTGTATGCAGCGGCTTTACAATTCCACGTTCAGAAACAAAATCCACATTGTTCCGCTTTACGGACGGCTTCCAAAAGAAGAACAGGAACGGGTTTTTGACAACGCTCCATTCGGAAAAAAGAAAGTTGTTCTTAGCACAAACATTGCTGAAACTTCTATTACAATAAACGGAATTACAACTGTAATCGATTCAGGGCTTGCAAAGTTGAATTTCTACAGTCCAAAGACATTTACTTCAAGTCTTGTGGAAACTCCAGTAAGCCGAGCAAGCTGCAGCCAGAGAAGAGGAAGAGCCGGACGCACCTGCGAAGGAACTTGTTACAGACTTTATTCACGCAAGGATTTTGAAAGCAGGCAGGAATACACAACAGAAGAAATTTACAGAACAGACTTGAGCGAAGTTGTTCTGCGCATGGCGGAGCTTGGAATAACAGAATTTGAAAAGTTCGATTTTATCTCGCCTCCCGGACACGAAGGACTTGTTGGAGCTGTGAACACATTGAATATGCTTGGCGCGCTTGAAAAAGACGGCTCCCTTTCCAGCATCGGAAAGCTCATGGTTCAGTTCCCGCTTGAGCCTCGCATAAGCCGAATAATTGTAGAAAGCATAATGCGCTATCCAAATGTAATGGAAGAAGTTTTGATTGCATCTTCATTCTTAAGCGCGCAATCTCCGTTTGTGCTTCCCGTTGGAGAAGAAATGGATGCACGGCAAGCACACCATTCATTTAGAGACATGCAGGGAGACTTTGTTGCCTACGTAAAAATGTTCAGGACTTATTCAGAAATGAAAAACAAGGAAGCGTTCTGCAAAAAAAATTACCTTGACGAGCGCGTAATGGCTGAAATCCAGAACATAAAAATTCAACTTGAAGAAATCGTGTCGCAAAAACTTCAGCTTCCAGTCTTGAGCAACGGAAATATGGAAGACTACCTTTGCTGCATTGGCTGCGGAATGATTCAGTTTGTATGTGTGCGCGAAGGAAGAGAAAACTACAGAAGCCTTACACAGGATCACATTTCAATCCATCCCGGCTCCTCGATGTTCAAGGCGAATCCAGTTTATATTGTAGCAGGAGAAATTGTTAGAACAAGCAGAATGTTCGCAATGAGTGTTTCGCCGCTAACAAAAAAAATCCTTGAGCAGATAAGTCCGGGACTTGAAGAAAAGCTAAACAAAATCCGCGCGGAAAAAGAAAAGGACAGAGCAGAAAAAGCTCAAGCCTCAAAAGACTCAAAGAAAAAAGAAAAACAGGAAAGCAAAAAAAGCGCGAAAAAAGAAGACAAGAAAAAAGACGAAAACACGGTTTCGTTCGGCGGAGAATCATTCGAATGCAAAAAAATCAAAGGCAAAAAGACACTGCTTCTTCCCTGGAATGAATTCAAAAGCGCAATTTCAAAGGAAACAAACGAAAGCCTTCTGAACAACATTGCAGGCATGAAAGGCGTAATTCTTATGAAGGGCGGATTCAAGCTTCTTTCCGGCGAAAAAATGGAAGTCATAATGAAGATTGCAAAAACGCTCAACTTGAATCCGCTTGATGAAAAGTCATGGCCACGCAAGCTGAACATAAACATCTTTGAAAACGGCGGACTTGAGCAGCTGTTAAAAAACATTGACTTTGCGATGCGCATTACAGTTGCAAAATCAGCTTCAAAGGAACTTGGATTTGTCTGCCTGTTCACGGACGGAAACGGAACTTACTGGTTCAAGGTTTCAAGAGGATTTACAACTGCGCTTAATGAAAGCCTTGCTTCTCTTGAAAAACTCATTGACGACACAAAAGATTCAGAACTTGATATTTCAAGAAAAGAAAAAATCAATATGCTTTACAGACTTTTAGACGGAATGTATAAGTAAATATTAAAAATTTTTACTTTCTATCAATCCCATGAAAAATCATGGGATTATTTTTTTAATCATAAAACCTTAACAAACTCCTGCTGTTCATAAAACATCTCTTCAAAACCGTGCAGTTTTTGCATTTTTTCGGCAATAAATAGTTATCATAGA
>ERZ808252.962-NODE-962-length-23848-cov-10.278822_pt1 | contig 23848 bp, 11 predicted proteins | sample MGYA00521242_ERZ808252 | MGnify/ENA primary metagenome ERZ808252 (study PRJEB31516, sample SAMN03275581) | gut metagenome | biome: mammalia-associated habitat; material: feces | host: Papio cynocephalus | place: Kenya | collected 2012-08-07 ...
TCATCTCCATCAACACCGTCGTCACCCACCGCAAGAACATAGCTCGCAAGACAGGTATCAATTCCATCGCCGGCCTCACGGTCTATGCCATTCTGAACCACATCGTCGAGATCTCGGACTTTTAAGGAATTTTTACGAAACTTTTAGTGATATTTTATGATATTTAAAATGAAAAAACTGATAACTGTCATCAGTATGATTGCACTCCCGCTGACAGTAGCGGCGCAGACTCGTCTCGGAGACGCTTCTCCTGAAGATGTATTGAGGAGTATGACTCTTGAGGAAAAGGCCGCGCTTCTTGTTGGCTCGCAAAATCATTATGAGCCGGGTCAAGAGGCTACGAGCTCTTCGAGCAATGTCCTGAAAGGAGCAGCTGGGACGACATCTTCAGTCGAGCGTCTGGGGATTCCGGCGACCGTGCTCGCTGACGGCCCGGCAGGTCTTCGCATAGACCCTGTGAGAGACGGGGATTCGCGCACATATTATTGCACGGCTTTCCCCGTGGGGAGCGCTCTGGCCTCTTCCTGGGATGTCGCTCTTGTCCGCAGTGTCGGCGAAGCGATGGGAAATGAAGTGCTTGAATATGGGGCTGATGTCCTGCTTGCCCCGGGAGTCAACATACAGAGAAATCCGCTTTGCGGGCGCAATTTCGAGTATTACTCCGAAGACCCGGTTGTTTCCGGAAAGATTGCCTCGGCGTTCGTGCAAGGCATCCAGTCGCAGGGAGTGGGCACATCGGTCAAGCATTTTGCAGCCAACAATCAGGAGAGCAAGCGTTTGGAGAACGATTCCCGTGTCAGCGTGCGTGCCTTGCGTGAAATTTATCTGAGGGGGTTCGAGACTATTGTACGGGAGGCGCAGCCATGGACAGTGATGTCGTCATACAACAAGCTTAACGGGCGTTTCACCCAGGAGGACAAGGAACTGCTCACTGATCTTCTGCGCGGCGAGTGGGGCTTTGACGGCATCGTGATGACTGACTGGACCGGGACAAGGAATACCGCAGCGCAGGTTGCTGCGGGGAATGACCTTTTTGAACCCGGGAATTGGGATCAGCTGAACGGAATCATCGCGGCGGTACGTTCAGGGGAGCTTTCGGAAGAGGCGCTGGACGCGTGTGTCCTGAGAATGCTGCGCTATGTGATGAAGACTCCCGCTTTCCGAAAATATGAGTTCAGTTCGGCTCCGGATCTGAAGGCACACGCCGAACTTGTCCGAAAGGCGGCTGCCGAGTGCATGGTTCTGCTCAAGAATAACAATGATGCCCTGCCTTTTGACGGTGTCGGCAAGGTCGCGCTTTTCGGGGCGCCCGCGTACGACATGATTGCCGGAGGAAGCGGTTCAGGGTATGTGCACAAGCCGTATATGGTGTCGCTTGACGCTGGGTTGAAGAACGCGGGCCTCTCGCTGGACGGGGAGCTTGTCAGTTATTATGGCAGTTATGCCAAGTCCTGTTATGAATATTGGCGCAGCGAGGGCTTTGAGAGCAGCATCTGGAACGTGCGCGTACTTCCGGAACCGGAAACGCCTTCCGAGACCGTGTGGCGGGCTGCGGCTGAGAATGATGCAGCAGTCGTGGTGATTGCGCGGACCGCCGGCTAGTCCAACGACAGGCGGCTTGAGCAGGGGGACTGGTATCTGACGGACAATGAGATGAATCTTCTGCGCAATGTCTGCGACAGTTTCCATGCCCGGGGGAAACGGGTCACGGTTGTGCTGAATGTCGGAGGCGTGATTGAAACTGCCTCATGGAAGCACTTTCCGGATGCGATCCTGCTTGCTTGGCAACCGGGGCAGGAAGCCGGAAACTCCATCGCTGACGTGCTTGTCGGGAATGTGAATCCTTCCGGAAGGCTTGCGGCTACATTCCCGGAGAACTATTTTGACGATCCGTCGTCCTTCAATTTCCCATACGACTACGACAAGTATGCGTACCACCGCATATATGACAAGGAAAACCGCTCTACATTGGACTATACCGATTATGACGAGGGGATATATGTCGGCTACCGCTGGTTCTCCACTTTCGGCAAGAAAGTCTCTTTCCCGTTCGGTTATGGATTGAGTTACACCGAATTCGAGCAGGCGAAACCATCGGTGAAAGTCACGGCAGACAGCGTCTTTTTCAGCGTAAAGGTCAGAAATTCAGGGGAACTTGCCGGAAAGGAGGTTGTCGAGGTCTTTGTCTCAGCACCGGATTCTCCGGTTCTGGACAAGCCGAAGGTGGAACTCAAGGCCTTTGCAAAGACCGGGCTTCTCGCGCCTGGAGAGTCGGAGGTGGTCACGATGGGGATTGCAGTGAGAGACCTCGCTTCGTTTGACGAGGAGTCTTCTGCTTGGCGTGCCGATGCCGGAAAATATGTCGCAAGGTTCTGCCGCGATGCGGATACTGAGATTATCTCATGCACTTTCCGACTCAAGCGAAAGTATGAGGAAAAGTGCGGTCGGATACTTGAAAGGCAGCGCTGACTCTTCAGCGTCCGCATGGTGACGCGTCAGATTCCGCAGACATGGTTATCCCTGAAATCGGGATTCCGAAACTGTGACCTGACTATTTGACAGCTGTGAGTTCAAGCACAACACTATGCAGACGGTTTGTGCTGAAGAGTTCGAGTCCGGCATTCATCAGATATTCACCGCTGATGACGGCTTCATTGAAGCCTGCTGAAGGCGAGCCTGCGGGCATGATATTGATTTCGTTTATTCGGTAGAGCTTTTCAGGATCCAGCCCGCAGAGCTTTACAGGGGCATTGATCTCACCGAAGCGCGGATTGATGTCATAGGCGAATACGACAGATGATTTCTTGTCTTTGCTCACAGACTGGACGGCCGCATGCTGGCTGCCGTAAGGGGAATGCAGCCGATAGAAATCGCCTTCGAAAATCGCCGGTCTGAGCCTGTCATGATCGGCAATCGCTTTCTGACAGAACTCCAGTTCGTCAGCTGACAGGTCGTTTACGATTATGTCAAAACCAAATTTGCACATCATGGCGACATCCGTACGGAACTTGATGCCTGCATCCCTGTTCCAATTGGTTACATGTGCGCACATAGCCTTCATGGGGAAGAAATATGAATATCCCCACTGGATATAGAGCCTTTCTATAGGATCGGTATTGTCGCTTGCCCAGAATTCCGTGAAATACTTCAGTGCGCCATAATCAGTGCGTCCGCCGCCTCCTGCGCATAGCATCATCGGAAGGTCGGGATATTTTTCGCTGACCCTTTCAAGCACATTGTAGAGACCTTTCACATAATCAGTCCACAGATGTGACTGGTTCCGGCCCTCGTATGCTGAATATGCATTGCATATCGGGCTGTTGCAGTCCCATTTGAAATATGCAATGCCCGGATTTTCCTGCATGATGCCGTTTACTGTGTCGAATATGAAATCCTGCACTTCCGGATTTGAAAGATCAAGCACCAGCTGATTTCGGAAATATTTTTCTTCCCTGTTGGGGAAACGTAGAACCCAGTCTTTGTGCCGTTCATAGAGTTCACTCTTAGGGTTCACCATTTCCGGTTCAATCCATAGACCGAATTTCACTCCGCTGTCATAGGCCGCCTTTATGAGTGCATTGATTCCGTCGGGCAGTTTCTCTGTGTTTACGTTCCAGTCCCCAAGGCCGGCGTTGTCGTTGTTCCTCGGATATTTGTTTGCAAACCAGCCGTCATCAAGCAGAAACATGTCTACTCCCAGTTTCTTTGCGTCAGGTATGATTGCCTTCAGTTTCTCTTCATCGAAATTGAATCCGGTGGCTTCCCAGTTGTTAAGCAGCGACAACCTGCCGCCGTTCCCGTCCTTGATCCTGTAGCAGCGCGCCCAGTCGTGGAAACTGCGCGCCGCCTTTCCCGCCCCATTGTCGCTGAGAGTAAAGATGAATTCGGGCGTCCGGAATATATCTTTCTTGTCAAGACGATATTCCGCTCCGAATGGATTGATGCCGGAAATTATCCTGAGTCCATTCTTCTCATCCACTTCGAAAGTGAAGCGGAAGTTTCCGCTCCATGCCATCGTTCCGAGCATTACATCGCCATGATTCTCATCCATAGGACTGTCCAGCCCAAGAATGAACATCGGAGCACAGTACATATTTGCCCTGGCGCCCAAGTTTGTATCGATCATTTTTTTCCCGAAATCAAGCCGCCTCTCCGTCATGTGCGCTTCATCAGCCCAGTTCCCGGCAAATTCCGTAAGCCAATAGCTGCCGGCATGGAAATGCAGCATCGAAGAGGCATATTCGTGGAGCGTCACCGGCTTTTTCTCGTCATGTCTGAATTCCGCACAGCAAGTGATTATATCTTCTTCTTGAAAAGCCGTGTAATGGATTGTTACCCAAAAAGGATAGACTTCATCCTTCAAGATAATATCCGTCGTCGTCACATTATTGTCGACTTGGCTGACGTGATGGGAAATGTAATCCATACGGAGGGACATGTTACCGTCAGCATGTGTCACCTTGAATGCGGGGTGGAAGAAGTTGTCCTGTCCATATACAGCGAAACCTTCCTCCCCATGGCGCAGAAAACTGATGTCCCCGTCATGATGGAGTCTGTGCCCGAAGTAGCTTTGGCAGAGCCGTCCGTCTCCGTTTACCTTATAGATAAGGTCTGTCCCGTCGGTACTGATGCGGATTGTCTTTTCTTCCGAAAACATCGGCAGAGTCGTCAGCAGACCGAGAGCCAATGCGAGCGATTTCCATAAATGTCTCATAAGGTATAAAATTATTGTTTCTTAATTCTGATTGAGTAGAATTTCACATCTCTGGCAGGAACTTTTACAGAAAAGGAACCTTTTGTTTCCATTGTTTCCCCTCTCCACAGTTCCTCAAAGATATATGTGGCATCGGAATCGAGGCCCAATCTTGCAATGTCCGCTCTATGTTCCATCTCATTGTCAGAATAGTTGAATACTGCATAGTAGGTCACTCCGTCGCGTGGATGCGATATGAATTCATGCTCGGATTTCTCTCCGTTTCCTTCAACCGGACGGAAGGCGTCACCTGTGGCTGCGGCATTGACCCTGGCATTTGTAAGAAATTCCGATGCCTTGACCTTTGACTCTTCCGGGCCTTCCGAGCTGAAGTCGTCACCGATTATGAAGATGCCGGTGATGACACCGGAAGTTATCCGCGCCCTATTTTCACCTTCAGTGGCTTCACGGAGGACGATATGGTCTGCGTCGTTATAGTTATAGACCCTGTCCAGCCACCAGCCGTAAGATGTGGCATTGAGAGTATATTCCGTGTCGCTGATCTTGTTCCATGCGTCACAGGCAATTCTTCTTGAATTGGCATAGCGGGCGGGGAAAAGAGGGGAGATGGACAAGTTGAGGTACATGTCATGGAAATGTTTGTCGATCAATGCCATTCCATAATTGTAGGCTTCCATTCCGCTTGAAATGTCCTTGTTGTACCAGCCGTCGGCCTCCATTGCCCCATGTGTCATGAAATCAAGCTTCACATAGACGAACCCCAGTTTCCTGAACAGTTCAGAATATGCCTTGATACGTTTTGTGACAGCCGGATGCGTAGGATCAAGGGCATAGGCCCCGTCCAGTTCCTGAGGCTTGCCGTCCGCATAGAGCCATGCGTCGCTGAAACAATATTCTTCCGCATATTCCATTCGTGCATCCCCCTTCTTACCCCAATCCGTGAATGGAGTCCAATATATCCCCGCTTTCTGTCCATTGGATTCGCAGTGCAGGACGAAGTCTCTCAATTCTTCTTCTTTCATGGCATTCCATCCTGAGTCGAGTCCTATGTAGAGAGTCCCGTCAGCTGTTATAAAAGAATTATTCTGCAGATTCCTCTTGATATAGTCAGATGTTTCCACGGCATTGTCGTGATTGAGCCTGAACGCAAGCGCACCCCAGCTGTTCCAGCCCACAGGCATGGCATTCTTCCATGTACGCGGCGCCGATATCGCCGCGTTCGCGTCTGCATACGCTTCGAGACCATCTCTCCAGTCATCATACAGACCTATGAAGAATAAAGGAGAAGATACATTCTTTCCGGTGAAAGAGCCGTGCGCCTTGACATCTCTTGTGAACTTGTCCGCCACACCCGCTTCAAGGACTATGTCTGTAATATACCGTCTGGTGGCGGATTTCATCCTTACGCCGCTTTTCCATTTGTCATGCTCGATTGAGCCTAGAACATACCCCTTTCTTGTATGGTTGTCGAAGATGGCCGTCACTTCATAACTTGTGAGGTCTTCGAAACCGAAAGGATGTGATGCATACCTTATCCAACAGTCGTTGTCAAAAGGAACAAACAGCGCTCTGGAATCATTGCCCGGAGAAAGCTTCTGTCCGGATGCAACTATTGGCATGAGACCGTTTGTGACGACGCTGTCTTCGGATGAAACGCTTGTCTGCACGGTTACAAAATCACCATGCAGATGCCATGCCGTCTCCATGTCCGGAAGGCCTTTGCCGGTATATCTGAATCTGATGCAGCGTGCTTTTCCCATACCGGTTTCTGTCCAGCCTTTTGTTACTTTCACTTGATCATAATCATAGGACATGACTGTCTTTCCATAGGAACGCATCGCTGACGCCATATTGTGCAGAACCGTGTCGTTGCCATGCATGAGTACCATGGATTTCTCTGTTGAAAGGGATACATTCCAGTCTTTTGGAGATGCCGTTGCCGTCATCCACAGAAGCGGCAGGGAAGCAACGGCTGTCATCATTCTTTTCATTTCTTTATGTTCTGTTTGATAAAATCTTTAGGCAATATACCGAACTGTTTGAAGAACAGTCTGCTGAAATATGAAGGTGAGCTGATGCCTACCACATAGCATATCTCCGTTATCTTCAGCTTCCCTTCCTTAAGGAGCAGCGCCGCTTTCTTCATCTTTATCAGATTGATGAATTCCGGTATAGACTGGCCTGTAAGTTTCTTTATTCTCCTGAGCAGGCTGGACGGGCTTTGGTTGGTCTTGTCTGCAAGCCATTCCACAGTGATGCTTTCTGCCATGTTCTCTTCGATTATGCTGATGAACTTATTCATAAACACCTCGTCCCCGCCGGACATCTTGATGTTGTTTATGCCGGCAAGAGGGTTTCTGCTATATTCTTCCCTTTCTTGACGCCTGTTGTCCATGATAGAGAAGATGAGCGCGCTGAGGTAACTGAACGAAAACGGTTTCTCTATGAAGGCTTCAGCGCCTGTTTTCAGACCATCCACTTTTGTCTTCATATCATTCTTCGCGGTAATGAACACTACGGGTGTCGAACGCAGTGTCTCGTCTTTCTTGATTCTGCCGCATAGTTCCATACCGTCCATTTTCGGCATCATTATATCAGTCACCACGATATCCACCTTGTGTTCTCTCATGATTTCCAGCGCCTCCATACCGTCTGCGGCAGTCAGGACAACGCAGGAATTTTTCAGGTTATCCACTATATAATTCCTGATTTCAATATTGTCCTCGACGATAAGCACAGAATATGATGCCGGTGTATAAATATCCGGTTTCTGTTGTATGCAGGGCTCCTGCGGCTCTTCTGTAATTGCAAATCCCTCCTGTACTATAGGTATGGTAAGCACAAATGAATTCTTGTCAGCCATAGTGTCCAGTACAAGCCGCCCCTTGTGCATCTCTGCAAGAGAACGGGCCATGGGCAGGCCGATGCCGGTACCGATGGTCTGACCGGAGGTGTCAATCCTGAAAAACGGTTCGAATATCCTCTCGCTCAAGTGCAGAGGAATTTTTTTCCCGTCACTGGTTATCCTTATGTAAAAAGATTCGGTATCATGCGTAAATTCCAAGGAAATGTGGCATTCCGAATATTTCACGGCGTTGTTCAGGAGATTGCTTACAATCTTTGTGAAGGATTCCTTGTCTGCAATTATCCGGAAATCATCATTTTCCAACGACATGGTAAAGTTTTTCCCCTGCTTTTCCATAACGGGCCCGAATCTCTCCGCAATTTCGTTAAGCTGTCGGACGACATCGAACTGAATGAAATTCATCTGTACCTTATTTGCATCCACTTTCCTGAAATCGAGAAGCTGGTTTACCAGCTCAAGCAATCTGTCCGTATTCCTTGAAATAGTATTCAGAACCTTATCTATCTGCGGATTCTCGTTCTGCACAATGACATCTTCAAGCGGTCCTTTTATCAAGGTAAGAGGAGTCCTGAGTTCATGGGCTATCTCATTGAAAAAATCTATTTTGCTGCGGTACAGTTCTTTCTCTTTCTCCACTTCAAACAAATGCTGCTGCTCACACATTTGTCTTTTCTTACGTCTGTAAAGAAAGACTATTATTAAGGTGAGGCTTCCCGATAAGATGAAAGCATACAGTATTTTTGCAACCGTTGAATACCACCAGGGTTGTCTGACAGTGATGGAAAGGTCTTTCTCGGCTGTCTTTTCCTGTCCGTTCTTGGCGACAGCCCTTATCCTGAATATGTAGTTTCCGGGGTTGAGTCTGGCAAAGGATACCGATTTGTCTCCTGTTACCTCCACCCATTCGGGGGACGTCCTGCTCACGCCCATACTATAGTAATATCTTGTATTCTGTGCCGTGGAAAACCTTACGTCAGAGAATTCGACTTTCAGGTTGGACTGGTCATGTTTCAATACGATTCTGTCCGTGAATAATGGGCTTGTGCCGATTACGGCATCTTCATCCCCGACGAATTGCCGCCTGTTATTGATTTCAAGGCCTGTAATGAATATGTTCGGCCGGTTTGTACCCTCGTTTCCTCTTTGAAGGGGATCAAAACATATTATCCCGTCCATGCCTCCGAACCATAGAAGCCCGTTTCGGCCCTTTGTGACAGCATGGTAGTTGAACTGGTTTCCGAGCAGCCCGTCTTTCTTTGTAAATACCCTTACCGCCCCGTTTTCCGGATTGAGTTTTACAAGTCCGTTGTTGGTCCCGAACCACAGATTGCCTGACTTGTCTTCGACGACCTTGTAGGTCACGTCATCCGGAAGTCCGTCTTCGACAGAATATTTCTTGAAACTATCTGTAACATAGTCATATCTGTTCAGACCGCCCCTGTCGGTGGAGCACCAAATATATCCTCTTGAATCTTCATATACGCTGCTTACTGAGTTTGAGCTCAATGAATTGGCGTCGTTGCTGTCATGACTGTAATAGATGAATTTATCATGGTCGTTTTCATATCTGTATAATCCTCCGCCCAGAGAGGCGAACCACACATTTTTCCGGGAGTCTTCATAAATGTCAAAAGCCCAGAAATTCTTAAGCTGTTCTGATATGTGGAATTTTCTTTCATGCTCGTTTCTTACATATACGCCCGACGCCGTCCCTATCCAGATGTTCCCGTACGTGTCATGCAGAAAAGAGTAAATGCTGGATTCGCTTATGCCTATGTCTTTCGGGTCAATGTGTCTGATCTGTCCGGTTTTCATGCTGATTTCACCGATGCCTCTTTTGAAAAGTCCGAACCATAGTCTTTCTCCGTCAGACAATGTGCCCAAAGTATTGAGCTGCTTGTTCTTTTTTGCTTCTGCATAGCCCAATGTCTTCGTCTCTCCGGAAGAGGGGTCGAATATGCACATCCCCTCATCTTCGGTTCCGATCCAGAGTTTTCCGTCAGGCCCTTCTGTCATAGTCCTGACCTTATTGCAGCGGACCTGGCTGCTCCTGTCGTAGAGGACATATTTGTCAAAATTGAAATTTTCAGAAGCGCAGTAGTTGACTCCGCCGAGCATGGTGCCGACCCATATTCCTCCTTCCGTATCCTTGTACAGAGTGCTGCACGTCTTGTCTGACAAGCTGTATGAATTGTCTGCATCCTCCTGTATGTGTGTTGTCTCCCCGCTTTGGCCATTGATGATGAATACTCCTTCATGGCTGGTAATCCACAGGTCATTATCGAAATTGCGTATGTCCCTCAGGAGTGTATTGTGTACCTGCGGAGCATCTATAATTCCGAATGTCATGCTCTTGAAATCAAGATATTTCAGTTCCTTGTCATGTATGGCAAGAACCAAGGCGGCCCCCCATTCGCAGATGGAGTATATATATTCGCCGAGGATAGAATTGCCGGCTTTGTCGGTATGGAAACAACTGAATGAATCGCTGTCGGGATTGTATGTGAGCAGCCCATCGGATTCTGTCCCTATCCAGACCTGACCGTTCTTTCTTATGCACAGGCTCTGAGGATGCAGGGTGCGATACAGGACGAGGTCTTTTCCTTTATACCGGAAGATTCCTTGGGAGGGGACGATGATCCATATGTTGCCGTCCTTGTCTTTGTTGATGGCAGCCACCCAGTCACGGATTCCTGTTCCGTCTTTGGTGGTAAGCGTGAACTCCCGGAAACGTTCTTCTTCAAATGACCAGATATAGACGCCTTTGTCTGTACCGCACCAGAGTTCCTTGTCGGAGTTCACGAACAGTGAATTGACATTGTTGTTCCCGTTGCCTGTCATGTAGTCATGACATTTTAGGACCCGTATCCGGGATCCGTCATATCGGCAAAGCCCGTTTTTTGTTCCTATCCAGATAAAACCGTATTGATCCTGGGTTATAGTCTTGACACAATTATTGGAAAGTCCCTCATTCATTGTCAAGTGGGAGAAATAGTAATTCCTCCCACAGACAATGTGACTGAATACTAATGCAAGCGATAGAAACAGCAGCCGTTTCATTTTTCAGCATTCGAATTATCTGTTCCAGTCAGTGCCGTCGTTGTATGGCTTGACTGTGAGTATCGGCTTGGTGTCAGGGCTTATGACAGCCTTGTCGAACTCTATGTTTACTGTTCTGGTCTCTCCGGGCCTGATGATGACATAGTTGTCGTCATACATGGCCGGAAGCACCCTTTCTCCTGTCTTTGCATCGTGGAGCTGAATCCATGTGCCGAACGATACAGCCGGAGATGACTTATGGTTGGTAATCTTTACTTCAATCATGTATTTTTCACCATCGGTCCCGTCTTTGCGCTGCACTTTAAGCATGGGGGCTTCAAGTGAATTGAGGGCAGTGAAATCATTCCTCTTGAGACCTCTCCAATAGGTGTTGCAGTCAAGTAACTTCCCTTCCTTATCCTTGAGGGTCAGCCTTATGAAATGTACATCGCTGAGCGTCTTGTCGCTGATTTCGCCTCCATATACTTTCATTTCATAAAGAGAATAGCCGTAACCTGTTCCGCGCCTTACACCTTGCATCTTCACGTAACGGCATTCGGTGTCATCGAAGAAAACGTCCATCTTTCCGCGCTTGCCCCTCTTCTCGAAAGCGACTTCCTTCCATGTCTCAGCATCATCAGATACAAGTATCTTGAACTGTTTTGCGTATGCGTTCTCCCAAAGCAGACCGACTCCATAGACATTTTTCCTGTTGCCGAGATCCACATAAATCCATTCATTGTCAGTAAAACGGCTGCCCCAGCGCGTAAGCTCGGAGCCGTCTGTCATTTCGGATGGCTGTCCGGCCTCTGTGGATGAAGCGACTGCCGGTCTGCCTGCCGCAAGATTCTGGCCATTATCATAGAAAGGAACGGTTATGCAGTGCAGAGCCGTGTTCGGTGCAGAATCTACAACCGTCTCCATCTTCATTCCCTCCACTGTCTTTCCGTCAGAATTGAAAACTTCAGCAGTCACAGTAAGGTCATTGTATGTCCCGGATGTCGTGTTTGTCAGTTTCACCTCATTAGTGACGGGATTCCAGAGGACATGCAGCGGAGTGCAGGCTCGTTTGCATCCCCAATATGCGCCCGTAAGGTCATAGTAGTAGTCGTATGTCTGCCATACCATAGAAGGGTATGCCGACTGTCCCATCCAAGTCATGATACCTGTAGCGTCTTCCCACATATGGTCAAGCCAGCCTTCGTATAGAGCCTGATTGGACTCAATGTTCAGGAGCTGCGCCTTGCGGCAGAACTCATCTATGTCGTCTGACTGTCCGTAACGTTCGTTGAGGAGGGCTGCATATTCGTCCGGACGGGCGTTGAATGCCAGCTGACCGAAATAATGAAGGTTCCACATTTCGTTTCTCGGCCAGAGTTTGTCTTCCGGTATAAATTTTCTGAGACTCTCGGCATTGACGAATACCGCAGTTCCTATCTCCGTACGGAACCCCCATCCGGGCGTGCCTACATTGTTGTACGGATAAGGATAGTATGTGAAATAATATCTTGGCTCAAATGCTCCCCATGGGCCGCTTCCGGAGAGATTCCCTTCATGTGAGTTGGACTGGAAATAGCGGTCTCCGCCGTCATATACTCTGATGTTTTCACGCAGCCATGCATCAAGTGGCGGTTCGGGGAATCCCTCATTGTCTCCGCACCATACGGCTATGGAAGGGTGATTCCTCAGCCTTTTTATCTTCTCTACAGCATTGAAGTTGAAAGCAAACACATCGTCAGGAAGATTAGGATTGGAATTGAGCCAGAAATCATCCCATACCATGATGCCATAGCGGTCGCAAGCTTCATAGAACTCTTCATCCGTAGTGGTGCCGAGCCAGTTGCGTATCATGTTGAAGTTCATGTCCTTGTGGAGTTTCACCTTCGTAAAGTACTCTTCTCCGCGACAGCGCAGCATATATTCGGAAAGTCCCCAGTTGGCGCCTTTGACGAACACTTTCCTGTCATTTATCCACAAATGCAGTACGCCGTTCTCGAAACTGTAAGAGTATTTCTTGATGCCGAAAGTCACGTCTTTCGTCTCTGACACTTCACCGTCCGCTTTTACGGTAAGTGTGCAGGTGTAGAGGTTCGGGTCCCCGTATCCGTTTGGCCACCATAGTTCAGGGTTGTCAATGGAAAGTACGGGAGTGTTTTCCTTGTTCAGGATCACTTTGGTCTTTCTTCCCGGTTCCGCGTTGAATTTTGTGGAGAATCGAATGTTTCCCGGCATGATGACGCCTTCCACTTCACCGGAGCGCCCTCGGTCAGAAGCATTCTCCACTTCAAGTTCAATGCTCAGGTCGGCCCGGGCAATGCTCGGCATTCCGGTTCTTATCCAAGGGTCCGCGATGGTAAGCGCCTTGCTGGAGGAAAGGAACACCTTGTCCGTAATTCCGGAATTCAGTCCCGGCACGTATGGCATCCAGTCCCAGCCCGCGCTGCAGATATAGGTCGGCGATGCATTGTTGCCCAGTGAACCGCGCGGTATGTCGACAAGTACTGAAAGCACGTTCTTCCCGTCACGTTTCACGATTTTGGTTATGTCAAACTTGCCCCGGTGCATGAATCCGTCCAGTTCCCCCAGATACTGCCCGTTTACCCATATTTTCCCTTTCCTGTTGATGCCTCTGAAATTAAGCCATATATATTCATTGTCAAGAGATGCCGGCACATTGAATTCAGTGCGATACCAGAAAGGCCTGTCATATTTCGCACGTTCAACATTGTGGATGTTATCGCCGAAATTAGGGTCTTTCTCCTTGCCGGCATTCACGTATGCCGTGAATACTGTACCCGGCACAGGCGCTTCCACCCATTCTGCATTATCTTTGTCCGGGAGGGAGGAGTCCATGTAACTGTCGGCAGGTGTGACGTACCATTTCACTTCGGCATTGTCACTGTTGAGTGACCGGGTCTGTGCAATCATGGACACCACCCCCGCCGGGAGTGCCGCCGCTATCAGCAGCACTTGTCTTGCAGTAGAGAGGACATTGTTCATATTTAATGTCATAAGGCTTTGGTATTGTGTTTTTTTTAATTTGTCTGTACAAGTTTGAAGTATGAGAAGTCGAGATCCTGGCCGTCGGCGTTCAATGTCACTACAAGTCCCATTGACACCGTCGTCTCTTCATCGAGAGTAAAGCTGATTGAAAAATCCGTGTCACCGTTCCTGTCACTTTCCTGAAGGCGTCTGTAGGCCAAAGAATTCTTGAGGCCTTCCTCGTCGGGCGCGGGCTTTGACCATTTTGAATTGTTGTCTATCCTGTAGTACTGCGGGTCGTGGTCAGGAAGTTCAGTACCTTCCGCAACAACCATATGCAGTACTGCCTTGTCCCAATCAGTGCTTGCCCTGCAATATCTGGTGGTGAACTGGTAGCTTCCGGCAGGAAGAGTCATTGTCTGCCAGCATTTCCCGTTTTCGTATTGGCTTCCTCCGCCCCAGGTCTTGAATCTGATTCTGCCTCCGTCGTCACTTCCCCAGCCCCCGAGGGTATTATTCTCGCGGTTCTTGATGTTGTCGGTGATTTTCCAGTCATCCGGTATGCCGAATTCACCGTTGTTTACGGCAGCCGTGATATTCGGCCCGGCATTCTTGAGGTACATGGCAGTTACATCAGCCCTTGCGTGTCCGGTCTTGGCGCTGTTGGTCTTGAAGACATCTATGGATTTCTCTTCCGGCCTGAAGTAGGAACGCACACTGTAGATGTTGTTCTTGGCGTCGGCAAGTGTAGTCATATCCTGGTTAGACTCAACTATGACCGTTTTCTCCTCGTCATCTGCCGTAGTGTATGTAACCTCCGAATATGGAGAATCCTCTGACGCCCCATACCATTCTATGACGATGTCCCCATCAATCACTTCACTCGATTTGACGACTCTGTTGTAGAGCCCGTTAATATAGTTTTCACCGTATGACGTTCCGGCCACGTTGGTAGGGATTGAGGAATTGCCTTCCGCATCGTAGGTATAGACAGTGAAGTTATAGCTGCCTTCCGGCATATCCATAAAAATGTGGCTGACAGATTTGTCCTGTTTGTAATCAACATCCAGAATCATGTTTTGTTTCCCCTCAACCGTTTCCCAGAAAATGCCTATTTTAGTGACCTTGGGGTCTGAAGACAGCTCTCCATGAAATTCCATCCTGTTATGTCCCGGATTGAAGTATGCGGTGTCCAGTTTACCCGTGTATGTTCTTCTTGCTCCGTCCACATATTTAAGATAGTCATCCATTTTTGTACACGAAAGCGACATTGTCAATATGACAGCAGACAAAATGTATGAGAATTTACTTTTCATGGCGTCTCTTATTTATTGTTGGTTCCGGCATTGCCCTGATCTACTTTGTCATCGCCCCATAGGGTGATTTCAGTGAAGGCTATATTGCTGTTGCCCGACCAGTTTTTCAGACATTTGATCCTTATGTACCTGACGGCCGGTGAACTTATAGGAAAGTTTGCACTGTCTCCGTTCCTTGCGGCGGTCCTGTCATCTTCGCTGAGCGTGCCGACAGGAAGTCCGGAAGGCTTCTTGTTCTCCATGGTGAGAAGCCGTGTCCATCCGTCCCATGATCCATCCTGTGCCGGAACATCAGCGCAGCCCCAGATCTCATATATACGAGGTGACGCATCGGCGAAGAAGTGTTTGTCATCCTGCAGGAACCAAAGAGTGAAACGGCTTAGCTTTGCTTTGACGCCAAGGTCGAAGGTGAACCATTTCAGACCGGGATCCGTACCTGTATGACAGCCCTCCTGTCCCTGCCCGTCTGCTTTGATTTCTCCGTCCCAAATGTATTCCATCTTCTGACCCCAGGCTGTCGTTTCGGCGTCTGTCGGCAGTTTCATCTCTCTGAAAAGGCTCTTGTCAAGCTCTTTCTCATAGATCGGAGTGAATGTCTCCTTCCACGTTTCTGACCAGTTGAGGTATTTGTCCCTTATCCTTATCTGGAATTCACGCGGCACGTCTTCGTATCCCCTTACTGAGAATGTGCCTTTTTCCAGTCCGGTGTAGAATGTCTTGACCAATTCCATTCGGGACTCATCTTCCTTGTCTGCGGTATAGACCTCGAACATGAGGTCCTCTTTGGCCTCATTCACAAATGTAATGGTGATTCCTCCGAAATCGGCTATAACATCGAGACTCTCAAGAGTTTTTGTTACCGGGGGAGTGTCCGGGATGATGTCCACATATACCGGTTCAGAATGGTTCTCGCTTCTGTCAACGGCCGTAAGTCTGACGGAATAAGTGTCAGTGTCGCCCAAACCTTCGATTTTGAGGGAATTGGAATATATCGATGCCTTGAACTCACGTTTAGTGCCGTCTTTCCCGGTCAATGATGCATTGGCATAAAGGAGATCGGTGTCCATAGGATATTCGTAAGTTATGATTGCACCTCCAGGGATTGGCTCCCACTTCACGTCTGTCAACGCGCCCGGCGCCACATCATCCTTATCTATGGGCCCGACTGTTGACTCCATGCATCCGCACAGCATGCCTGCTGCAATTCCGGCTACAAGAACTTTATTTGTTTTGCTTATATTTTTCATGATTATCTGATTTTACCATCCGGGATTCTGTACGAGATTAGGATTGACAATAAGGTCATATTCTTCTATGGGCCAGAGGTAATCTCTCGGTGAAACGAATTTCTGTGTCAGGAGGGTCTGTTTATTGTAGAACCCTTCCGGAGATTCCTGGCTGGTCTCCCAACCGCTGACCGTCTTGTTGTTCAGCTCTTTTTCGGCCTCTTTCCAGCGTCTTATGTCCCAGAATCGTGAGCCCTCGAACATAAGTTCAATAGTCCGTTCCCTGTGGATAATCTCTCGCAGGCCGGCTTGGCTTTTAAATTTATCACTTTTTAAGGAATGTTTCGCCCATGATTCCTTGACTCCTTCAAGACCGGCGCGTTTGCGGACTTTGTCAAGCCATTCCATAGCCTCGTCACGTGCGGCGGGGCTGTCCTCGGCTTCGTTGAGAGCTTCGGCATAGAGCAGATACAGGTCGGTAAGCCTCATCTCCGGCCATGGGTAACGTTCTGCCCTGAATCCCTGTCCTTTAAGAAGTTCATACTTGTAATTTACAAGTTTCTTGCACCACAGTCCCGTAACGGAGTAGTAGTAGGTGCCGAGAGGGCCTTGAGGCATTCCCGCACGTGCCTGTACCGTATAAGTGTCTTCATCGGAGCCGTTTTTCGCACTTTTGAGCCACCATACGGAACCGTCGAAACCAAGATGCGCGTAGAACCTCGGCTCTCTCCCGTAGTTGGACTCAATAGAGGTGTACTCCCTGATCAGGTCATATTTCTGCTCATCTGCGCCTGATGTCCTGAGTTCGTAGCGCCTTGAATAATTATACGTCTTGTCCTCGTCCATAGGGACTCCGTTGGCTGTATAATATTTTTCAGAAATCTCTATGGTCGGGTTGACAAGGTCCCGTCCTCCGCTTATATTGCTGAGATCGTTGTTGTCAAGTCTGGCCATACTGTATGCCTGAAGGCTTTCGCTGTTCCTTGAAGACAGACTCCAGACAGACTCGCTGTTCCATCTCAGAGTGGCGGCGTTGTTGACGGACACCTTGCGTCTGGTGACCTCGGAAATATCCGCATCTTCCTTAAATTCGTACAGCACCATATCCTGTGCATGGCATGCCGCCACTGCAAGAGAACAGGCTTCCGCGGCCTTCGCCCATTTCTCCGGGGAAAATTCGGTATTGACAAGAACTTCTCCATCCTTGTTCTTGAAGTTGATATAGTCCTGATTGCCGTTGAAGAGCGGGCTTGCTGCCGTGACCAAGACCTTGGCCTTGAGAAAAAGGGCGGCCGGGGCTGTCACGCGCCCAAGCTCGGTACCTTCATTGATGATTCTGTCAGGAAGCCTTTTGGCTGCTTCATCGAGAAGCCCGCATACATATTCCACGCATTCGTCGAAACTGTTCCTTTTCTGCCTGACTTCCACAATGCCGGCATCTATCGGGAGATTTTCGCGGACAAGGACTACAGGCCCGTACATTCTCATCATGAAAAACGTATAGTACGCCTTGAGAAAATACGCTTCTCCAAGCCAGCGTTCCCGCTCGGTCGGAGCGATGTCCACGACTTTTGTGAGGTCAGAGACATTCTCGAGGAAGATATTGCAATCCCTCAATGCGTTATAATAATTCTGCCCCTCGTTGCCGCCGCTCCAGAAATCAAGTATGGGATTGTTTCTGTTCTGGTCTCCGTTCACTAATTTCATCGGAGCAACCTGTCCGTCCCCTGTCACGACGTGCCATGACGTCACTTCATCGCTTCCGAAAAGCGCGATATTTCTGTTGATGTCATCATTGTGCGGAAGGTATGAATACAGGGTGGCCAGATATTTCCTTGCTTCCATTTCATTTGCGAAAGCATGTTCGACAGTCGGAATATTGTCAGGCACAACATTCAGGAAATCACATGAAGTGAGCACAAGACACAGGATGCCGCATGTCGATGATAATATATTTTTTCTTTTCATTTGCCCGGCAGATTAGAAGTTAAGCTGTATGCCAATATTAAATGTCCTTTGAAGAGGATAGTTGAAGCCTTCCCCTCCCATTTCGATGTCCCACAGGTCAAACCCGCTTATACAGAAAATGTTGGTGCCGCTGAGATATAGTCTTATGGAATCAAAGAACAGCTTGTTCTTGTAGTCGTTGAACGTATATCCGAGTTCAAGTGATTTCAGCCTCAGGAATGCCCCGTTGCGCATGAACCATGAGCTTGTCTTGGTGTTGTTCTCGCTTTTGTCGAGACTCATGCGCGGCCAGAGGGCGTAGATGTTCCTGTTGTTCTCGTCCCAATGGTCATCCGCATAGGCCTTGAGCAGCGCGTGATCATTGTAGAACGGCGATGTCTCGTCCGCATTGATCCAGAACGAAGACCTGGCTGCTCCCTGGAAGAAGGCTGAAAGGTCTATTCCATTCTTCCCGAAGGAGAATCCGAATCCATATACGATTTCCGGATCGGTCGGATATCCGAGCGGAACCTCGTCAAGAGACGTTATCTGACCGTCGTTGTTGACATCCACATACTTGATGTCGCCCGGGCCGTACGGGCCGAATGTCTGTACGGGGGAGTTCGCCACGTCGGCGTCATCAATGAAAAGGCGCTCGGCAATGAGACCATACCACTGTCTGAGCGAATTCCCTATGCGTGACTTGTATTTCTCATTGTATTCAGGCTCCTCATATTCAAGGAACTGGCTTGTCGCGTACGTGAAGTTTGCACGTCCCTGCACCCACCATCCGCTGGCGAATGATTTGTTTATGTCGATCGACGCGTCGCATCCATGGCTTCTGGCTTTTCCGAGGTTGGCTTTTGCCGTGGCAGCGAGCCCGACGTTTGCCGGGATTGAGGTCCTGTCCATAAGGATATTTGTCCTCTTTTCCCTGAAATAGTCAAATTCTACACGAACACATTTCCATAGGCTCATCTCAAATCCGACATTCATCTTATAGGACTTTTCCCAGGTGATGTCAGGATTGGCGTATCTGTTGATGGACACGCCATGGTATCCGTGATTCATGTCCTCGCCCCACCAATATCCCTTGTTTCCGTCATCGAGATTGACCTGTGAAAGATAGAAGAACCTGTCGTCTTCGCCTCCGATGGCATCGTTTCCGACAACTCCGTAGGTTCCTTTGAGCTTGAATACATCCACAATGTTTGAGACCTTGTTCCAGAAGCCTTCGTTGGACATGACCCATGCCAGGCCGACCGCAGGGAAGAAGCCGTATCTTTCTTTCTGATGGAATCTTTCGGAACCGTTGTATCCGAAGTTGAATTCAGCAAGATACCTTTCCTTGAGGCCGTAGGTGAAACGTCCGGAAAGACCCTGGTTGCGGTAAGGCAGCGATTTCTGAAGGGTTCCCTGATTGGCTTTCACCAGATTGCTGTTCTGATATACAAGCAGTCCGCTTACGGAATGGTCGCCGAATGTCCTGTTATAGTCCACTGCGGCTTCGATGTAGGTCCTGTATGTCACATCCTTGTAGTTCTCTTTGTAATTGAGGTATTCTGTCGGCTTTTTGTCCTCGTCCGTCTCGTTCTCGTTAAGGAACATCAGTGAGGTCGAGCCTATTCCCAGGTAATAGTAATATGGGTTGTACTGTCTGGACACCTCATAGAAAGAGTATCTGTTCGTGCTGAAAAGCGCCCTGGCCCGCAGGCCTTTGGTAATGAAACTGAAGTCCTGTTTCAGTTCGAGTTGCATGTCAATGTTAGAGCGTCCATAGTCCTTGTATCCGCGCACCATTTCTGCATAGGGGTTCTTATAGTCTGCGCTTGCCGCTCCGCTCCCGCCTCTCGGCGCATTGCCGAAGAGGATGTGGTTCACGTCGGGCATCATTTCCTGAGGATAGTACGCGGGAAACATTACCGGGTTGGACTGCATTATGAGCCTGTATATATCCGATCCGTTAGTGAGCGGCCCCCGGTAGTCATCGAAAGTTCCTGACGTCCTTACTATGGCTTCAGTAGTCTTGGTTATATTGATGTTGACATTTGCACGAAGCTGATAGGTCTTGAGGTTGATGTTGCTGTTGAAATTATTCCTCTTGTCCATCTTCAGGTTACCGTTGTCATTGTTGAACGTGGCCGCGATGTAGTAGCGTGCCACGTTTCCGCCTCCGCTCACGTTCATGTTAAGCCTCTGGTTCGGCGTCACCTTCTTAAGGAGCATGCTTCCCCAGTCATTGGCAGGGAAACGTATCGGGTCCTCGCCTCTTGCGGTACGGTCAATCTTTTCCTGCGAATACTGCAGAGGCGCGAGAGGGTTCCTTGTCCTTGCCGCTTCGTTGGCCAGACGCATGTAAGTGATCGGATCCGCCAGTTCAATGTCTTTTGTGTTTGCTGAAAACGAATTTTCAAGACGTACAGATACCTTCGCCTTTCCCACTTCTCCGGATTTGGTCTGCACCTGGATCACACCGTTGGCGCCTCGTGCACCATACAGGGCCGTTGCCGTGGCGTCTTTAAGAATAGAGAAGGCCGCGATGTCATCGGGCTGGAGTCTTGAGAGATCGGTTGCGGTGGATTCGACGCCGTCTATAAGTATAAGCGGGTCCACTTTGTAGCCGAAAGTTGTCACGCCGCGGATGAAGAAGCTTACATCATCAGCCCCCGGTTCTCCCGAACGCTGATAGGCAATCAGACCGGACACACGGCCGGCAAGTGCTGTGGTAAGGTTGCTGGACGGAACCTTGAGTTCTTTAGGTGAGATGCTCTCGATGGAACTCACCATGCTTGATTTTTTCTGGGTACCGAAAGCCACGACCACCGCATCGTCAAGGGAGCTTGCGCTGAGTTCCACGTCAAGGACCTGCTCGGGCTGATTTGTTACAGAATACTCCTCCGCCCCCATGCCAACGTATGATATTTCAATCAGGCTTCCGCTCGGCACATTGTTGAGGATGTAATTTCCATTGATGTCGGTGATGGCCCCTATGGTACTGCCTTTCACCATGACTGCGGCTCCTATGACAGGTTCTCCGCTGGTGTCCGTGACACGCCCGTGCACCTTTACAAGACGCTGCTGTGTCTGTGATGCGTTTTCCATCGAACTTTTCCCCTGCATGGGAGCCATTGAGGTCGCGGCAAGAAAAAGGCTCAGGGAAATTAGAAATACTTTCTTCATGTTTTGAGACCTTTTGCTGATTATTCAAATGATATTGTCTTATTGAAATGAATCTTGTCAGAAGAACTTCCTATCTGTATCTCGAATTCGCCGGGCTCAATGACTCTGTCAAGGCGCTCGTTGACAAATGACAATTCCTGTACAGGCACTTCAAGCCTTACCGTCACCTTCTCTCCTGCCTTTATAAGGACTTTGTCGAAAGCCTTCAGCTGCTTGACGGGCGTCACAATGGAACTGATCTTGTCATTTACATATAGCTGCACGGTCTCTTTGCCGTCCGTCTTGCCGCAGTTCTCCACGTCCACTTCCACAATGACAGTATCGTCTGCAGATGTGAATTTCTCCCTGTTGAGCCTTACGTCTGTATATTTGAATTCCGTATAGCTCAAGCCATAACCGAACTCGTAGAGAGCATAAGGCTTTTCGAAGATGTAATGGAGACGAGGCTCGTCGTATGAGCCGCCCCTGTCGTTGCCGAACTCACGGTCGGTCTTGAGATAGTTATAGTAGCAGGGGAGGTTGCCTGTACTTCTGGGGAACGACACATTCACGCGGCCTGACGGGTTAACATTGCCGGCAAGGATGTCCGCTGCGGAGTTGCCCTGCTGCTCTCCCGCATACCACTGTACAAGAAGTGCATCGGCATTTTCCTTTACCCAAGACATTACCAGAGGCTTGCCTGAGATCAGAACTACCACCATTGGCTTGCCGGTGGCCTTTACTGCCTTAAGAAGGTCAAGCTGACGGCCGGGAAGTTCAAGGGATGACAGGTCAAATCCTTCACCTGCGGTGGACTTTCTCGGTCCGCGTCCGAGATATGTGCTTCTTGTTCCGACCGCGACGATTGCCAGGTCACTTTTCTCGGCAAGTGCCGCTGCTTCCGCAATATGGCTGTCATCCTGACTCCACCAGTCGCATCCGTCAATCTGGCTAAGCTTTACTTTGTCACCGAAAACGTTCTGGAGACCCTGATAGAGAGTAACGCCTTCTTTGGTGTCAGGACCTGTCCAGCTGTAGTCCCCATAGACTGTCTGGTTGCTGTTGGGACCGAGGACTGCGATGGATTTGTACTTGTTTATGTCAAGCGGAAGTATTCCGTTGTTTTCGAGAAGGATTGCGCTTTCGTCTGCCACTTTCTTCGCGAGGGCTACATGCTCCCCGGAGCGGACAATCTTGCCCACATTCTTAAGGTCCACGTTCTGTCCGTCAAACAGACCGAGGGCGAATTTCACATACAGCATCCTCCTTACGGCCGTATTGATATATTCGACATCCAGCGTACCGTCTTCTACCTGCTTCTGAAGCGTCTCGTATGCCCAGTCCACGTCAAGGTCAACACCGGCGATGAGTGACTGTCTTGCGGCCTCCTCGCTTGAGGCGACGGAATAATGGAAGGTTTTGATTCTGTCCACTGACCCCCAGTCAGAATATACATATCCCTTAAAACCGAGTTCCCCGCGGAGAATGTCTGTCATATAGTAGCGTGATCCGGATACCGGCACACCATCGTACGCGCTGTAGCAGCTCATGACGGCAAGAGGGTTAGTGGCGGCTATCACTTTCTGGAACGGATAAAGATAGATATTGCGCAGGTCGCGTTCGCCTCCGGTCACATTCGCACAGTTAAGGCCTCCGGTAGGGGTGCCGTGCGCAACGAAATGTTTAGGCATACATGTGATGTTGTGCTTCTGGTAGCCCCTTATGAACCCTATGCCCATCTGCGCTATATGATAGGGATCTTCTCCGTATGTCTCTTCGACTCTTCCCCAGCGCAGTTCGCGCGCTATGTCAAAGACAGGTGAAAGCACCTGATGGAATCCCATTGCTGCGGCTTCCTCACCTGCCGCGTCTGTCATTTCTTCGATAAGTTCAGGGTTGAATGTGCTGCCCTGTGCGATTGCATGGGGAAAAAGTGTCGAACCGTTCTGCAGTACGCCCTGTATTCCCTCAACTCCAGTAATTACAGGGATACCGAGACGTGTCTCATTGAGCATATATTGCTGTACATCGTGTATGATACGGGCGCATTCTTCCGGCTCATGCCCCATTTCATGGATCGTTCCGACGCTCTCGCCCTTAAATCTGTCTGCAATATCGTCTCCCCCTGATCCGGCTTCCCGGTTCTGGAGTTGCAGGACTTTCTCCCTTAATGTCATGCGGCTCAGAAGGTCTTCGACCCTCTGTTCGATAGGGGCGCCCTTGTCTTTGTAAAGAGGCTTTTTCTCTGATTTTCCGTCGGCCGGTCCCCCGCAGAGAAGGCAGAGGAGTGCGGACAATGCAAGAATTCTTTTCATATAAGTATGGATATTAGCTGTTATTAACGTGGGCTTTTGACGTTGCAAAATTATCCATGAGATATAAGAAAAGATGTAAATAATTCAGCAAAAAATTTAAAAAATCCTACAATCTGCGGCTCGTTTTGATTACTTGCCGCAGATTGTGGCTGTTTCTGCCGGATGAACGACCTTGCTGAAACGGAAAGACAGATGCTCTCTGTCGTTTCCTCCAATCCGCGGCCTCTAGCTTCGCAGCGTCCGCATGGCGTTGAGAACCGCGAGGACGGTGACTCCGACGTCGG
>ERZ808252.963-NODE-963-length-23798-cov-31.374384_pt1 | contig 23798 bp, 21 predicted proteins | sample MGYA00521242_ERZ808252 | MGnify/ENA primary metagenome ERZ808252 (study PRJEB31516, sample SAMN03275581) | gut metagenome | biome: mammalia-associated habitat; material: feces | host: Papio cynocephalus | place: Kenya | collected 2012-08-07 ...
AACGCAGAGATGGGGAGCCTATCGGGAATGGCCGTGGAGATCAGGAGATCGTGGAGAAGGGAAGGTAATTAACCGTGTAGAAGATGTAGAGAATGTAGAGCGGGGGGCGTCTGTCGCCTCCAATGGTAGGGGCGGCAGTCCCCTGCCGCCCGCACGGTATTAACCGTGTAGAAAATGTAGAATGTGAGAAGAGGGATTTCTCTGCGTGGCTCTGCGTATCTCTGCGTGAGATAAATTTAGCCGTGTAGAGAATGTAGAAAATGTAGAGATGGGGGCGGCTACAGGTTCGCTTGCGACTTGGAAAAACAATCTCCAAATTCCGCCCGCGATATGGTATAATAGAACGCATGATTAAGAAGTCGAATAACCCGTGGAGATCGTGGCTTGTAATCGCATTGATTGCCCTCGTATTCTTCTCGATGTACCGGTTGAACCCCAACCGGCCCGAAACGCGCGTCTTGACGCAGCATGAATTCTACGCGGCCCTCGCCAACAACCAGATCGCCGACCCCATCACGCGCGTCCTGGACCGCGACGCGGGCGAAACCTATCTGACGGGACATCTGCTGCCGGCCGCCCAGCCGTCCGAAACGCCGTCCGTCGCGTCCGGCGAGGGGAAGGCGTCCGCCGCGGCGGGCAAGACGGCGGAGATTGTGTTTCGCGTGCCGCTGGTGCCGGGGGAGAACGACGCGCTGATGGCGGATCTGTTCCGGCGGGGGCTGAACGTGCGCATCGAGACGCGGCAGAGCGCGTTTTCGCCGTTCGTGACGCAGTTGCTCTTCTTCTTCGGGTTTCTCGCCCTGTTCTACTGGTTCATGGGGCGGCGCGCCGGGGGCGCGGGCGGCGGCATTTTCGGCATGGGCAAGTCGCGCGCCAAGATGCTCACCGGCAAGGAGGAGCGCAAGCGCGTCACGTTCGCCGACGTGGCGGGCGTGGACGAGGCCAAGGGCGAAGTGCAGGAAGTCGTGGAGTTCCTGAAAAAGCCCGAGAAATTCCGCAAGATCGGCGCGCGGATTCCGAAAGGCGTGCTGCTCGTCGGTCCGCCCGGCACGGGCAAGACGCTTTTGGCGCGTGCGATCGCGGGCGAGGCGGGGGTGCCCTTCTTCGCGATTTCCGGCAGCGACTTCGAGGAGATGTTCGTGGGCGTGGGCGCCTCGCGCATGCGGGACATGTTCGCGGAAGCCAAGAAGCGTGCGCCCTGCATCATCTTCATCGACGAGATCGACTCCATCGGCATGAAACGCACAGGGGCCGGGGCGCTCGGCGGCAACCACGCCTACGAACAGACCCTCAACACCCTGCTCGTCGAGATGGACGGCTTCGACGCGAACGAAGGCGTCATCGTCATCGCCGCGACGAACCGTCCGGACACGCTGGATGCGGCGCTGTTGCGTCCGGGCCGCTTCGACCGGCAGGTGATCGTGGACCTGCCCACGCTCAAGGGGCGCGAGGAGATCCTGCGCCTGCACGGCAAGAAGATCAAGTTCGCGCCGGACGTCAACCTCAACCGCATCGCGCGCGGCACGCCCGGGTTCTCGGGCGCGGATCTGGCGAACCTGCTGAACGAGGCGGCGCTTCTGGCGGTGCGCAAGGGGCTCGCGGCGGTGAACCAGGCGACGCTCGACGAAGCGCGCGACAAGGTCATCTGGGGCAGCGAACGCAAGAGCGCGGGCTATTCGCGCCACGACCGCGAAATCACCGCCTGGCACGAGAGCGGCCACGCGCTCCTGCAGCTTCTCCTGGCGCACACGGACCCGCTCCACAAGGTGACGATCATCCCGCGCGGACGCGCCCTCGGGGCGACGATGTCCCTGCCCGAGCAGGACGTCCTCAACCGTACGCGCGCGCAATTCCTGGACGAGATCGTGGTCATGTGCGGCGGGCGCATCGCCGAGGAGATGTTCACGGGCGACATTTCGACGGGCGCGGCGCAGGACCTGGCCATGGCGACGGACACCGCCCTCAAGATGGTCTGCTCCTACGGCATGTGCGACAAGTTCGGCTTCCGCACCTTCCGCGGGACAAGTCCGTTCGCGAGCGAGAACCTGCCGCCCGCCTTCAGCGACGAAACGCGCCGCGCCGTGGACGCCGAGGTTTCGGAAATCGTCCACAAGGCCTACGCGCAGGCGGACGAGCTTCTGAAGGCCAACCGCGACAAACTGGAGAAGCTGGCCGAGACCCTGCTGGACAAGGAGTCCATGGACGGACGCGACGTGGCGGCCTTGCTGGGCCTCCCCTTCCGGGACGATCCGGGCGAGGACAAGGCGGACGAAAAGAAGCCGGCCGAAGCGGAGAAGCCGGCCGAGGCGGGGGCGGCTCGCCCGGCGGAAGACGCCAAGCCTGCGGACGAGGTCGCGGACGCCGACAAGGAGGAGAAACCGGGCGCATGACATCCGTGACGGCGATATTGCAGATAGCCATCCTTTATTTCGTCATCTACGCGATTTTGAAGGGTGCGAAAGGGTCGCGCTTCGGGCAGGCGCTCGTGGGGATCGGCATTCTCGCGGCGCTCCTGGCGGCGTTTTCCTACGTTCTGCATTTCGACGTGCTGTCCACGATCCTCAAGTTCCTGCTGGCCTATCTCGCCATCTCGACCGTCGTCATCTTCCAGCCGGAGATCCGCCGCATTCTCGCGACGGTGGGGGCGTTCGGGTACTTCGAAAAGCCCAAGCACTACGCCAGCGGCGCGGCCACGCCGGAGCTGATGTTCGAGATTGTGAAGGAGCTTTCGTCCACGAGGACCGGGGCGCTTTTCGCCTTCGAAGCCGGCATCTCGCTGCGGGGCTACGAGAACACGGGCATTGCGCTGGACGCGATCATTTCGCGCGAGCTGATGCGCACCCTCCTCACGCCGCCCCTGCCGCTGCACGACGGCGGGATCATCATCCGCAACGGGCGTCTGGCCGCGGCGCACTGCCTCTTCCCGGTGTCGAACAACCCCGCGCTCATCGCCCACGGCATGCGCCACCGCGCCGGCGTCGGGCTTTCGGAAGAGACGGACGCGCTCGTCATCATCGTGTCCGAAGAGACGGGCATCGTCTCCCTCGCCCACAACGGGCGGCTCGTGCGGTTCACGGAAAACGCGGACGACTCGTCGCTGCGCCGCTGGCTGGCGCGCGCCCTGGACACGGGGACGCGCACGACGGGGATTCTCGCGCGCCTTTTCGAATTTCTGCAGAAACGCGCACAGGCCGCCGCGTCCAGACGCGAGGCGGCAATGGGCGCAAAACAACCCTCGCAAACGGCACCCGATGAAAAACGTTGATTTCAAAGGTCTCTTCGCCGCGCTGGGCGACGCGCTGACCCGCAACTGGGGGCTCAAGCTCATCGCGCTTGTCCTGGCCATCGTCATCTACTATGTGATCGCTTCGTCGGACGCCGACCGCGGAAATGCCCGAAATGACACGCAACACTTCATCCAAAGATAACGCATTCGAGCGCAACGGGCGGCACAACGCGCTCGGGTGGCTCTTCTTCCCCGCCGCGCTCTTTCCGTTTGTCGCGCTTCTCACGTACGATTGGCGCGCCATCGGCATCCTGCAAACGCCGGCGAAAACGCCGGTCGGCAACTGGATCGGTCCGCTCGGCAATTATTTCGCCTACTACGGCTACATGTCCCTGGGGCTTGCCGTCTGGGCGGTGCCGCTCATTCTGGTCGTTTTGGGCGTTCGCCTGGTCACCGGGCGTCTCACGCGTCTCGGGCGCCGCGAACTCTGGCTGACGCTCGTCCTGGCGGCCGGCGCATGCCTGCTCCAGCTCCTGCAGCCCCACAGCCCGCTCATCCGTCAGCAGATAGAGGCGCTCAACATCCCTGCCGCGGGCGGCGTGGTCGGGTATCTTCTCGTCACGCGCGCCCTTTCGCCGCTCTTGTCGGACTTCGGGGCCAGTCTCGTCGTCCTGACCGCCCTGATCGCCGCGCTCGTCGCCGCGGTGGGCCTTCCGGCGTTCCTCGGCCTTTTCAAAGGGCTTTTCCGCTGGGCGCTGGGTCCGGCTCTGCGCAAGCCCGCGGCGGACATGACGGAGGAGGAACGCGCGGCCCTGGAGGCCGCCCAGGCCGCGCGCGAAGAAGCGCGCCGCGAACGGGAAGCGGAAAAGGCGCGCGTGCGCGCCGAGAAGGAGGCCGTGCGCGCAGCCAAAGAAGCCGCCCGCCGGCAGCAGCAGGAAGCCGCCCGCCCCGAGCCGCCGCCTGCCCCCGCCGCACCCCAACCCGCGCCGCCGCGCGCCCCCGCCGCACGGACGGATTCCGCCACCGCGGTCGCCGTCGAGGAGGAGGCGAAAGGTCCGTACACCCTGCCGCCGCTTTCGCTTCTGCATCCGCTCAGCCCTTCCAACGCGGACCACAGCGACGTGGAGGAAATGAGCCGCCGGCTCATCGACACGCTCAAGCTGTTCAATGTGGATGCGAAGCTCAGCTATACGGTCAAGGGACCCGTCGTCACCAAATACGCCCTTCTGCTGGCGCCGGGCATCCGCTATTCGGCCGTCACCAACATCGCGGACAACATCAAGGGCGCGCTGCACGCCAAATCGCTTCGCATCGAGGCGCCCATCCCGGGCGACGAGTGCATCGGCATCGAAGTGCCCAACCGCAAGCCGGCGGGGATCTCCTTCCGCGAAATCATCGAGTCCGAAACCTGGAAGTCCGCCAAGATGGAATTGCCGCTTCTCTTCGGGAAGGACGCGTCGGGGCGGGAGCTTGTCGCGGACCTCGCGAGCATGCCCCACATGCTGGTGGCGGGCGCGACGGGGCAAGGCAAGTCGGTGTGCCTCAACTCCATCATCTGCGGCCTTCTCATGACCCGCACGCCCGAACAGCTCAAGCTCATCATGGTGGACCCCAAGAGCGTGGAATTCACGCCCTACTCCAACATTCCGCACCTGCTCGTGCCGGTCATCACGGACAATCGCAAAGTCGTCTTCTCGCTTCACTGGGCGGTGGCGGAAATGGAGAAGCGGCTGAAGCTCTTCGCCCGCAACCGCGTGCGCAACATCTACGACTACAATCACCGCAAATCGATCGTCCAGACCGACATGTTTGGCGAATCGTCCGGCGGCGACTCGGCCGATCCGCGCACGATTCCGTACATTGTGATCATCATCGACGAAGTCGCGGACCTGATGATGGCCGCCGGCAAGGAAGTGACGCCCGACATTTCGCGCCTCACGGCCAAGGCGCGCGCCGCGGGCATCCATCTTATCCTGGCGACGCAACGTCCGGACGCGAAGATCATCACCGGCACGATCAAGGCGAACATTCCGGGGCGCGTGGCGTTCAAGACTTCGCAGGCCATCGACTCGCGCACGATTCTCGACGACGCGGGCGCGGAAAACCTCATCGGCCGCGGCGACATGCTTTTCAAGGGCAAGGACGGCATCCTCACCCGCGCACAGGGCGCGTGGATCAGCGACGAGGAGATCGCCAACATCACGGCGTTCATCGAGGAGCATTCCAGCGTCCAGTTCGACAAGCACTTCGCGACGAAACTGGGGCGCGTGAAGGAAGCGACGATAGACGATCCGTTCGCGGCCAACGAGGACGACCCCGACAACCAGCCCCGGCCCGAGGCTTCGCCCGCCGCGCAGCGCCAACTGGCCCGCGCGAGCGCGGACGCCGACCTCTTCACCAAGGCGATCGAGGTCATCATCAACACGAACCGCGCGTCCGTCTCGCACTTCCAGCGCAAGCTCGGCATCGGCTACAACCATGCCGCCAAGCTGTGCGACGAACTCGAGGAACGCGGCGTCGTCGCGCCGCACAGCGGTGCCGGGCCCCGCACCATTCTCCTGGACCAGAATCAGCTGGAAGCCATCCTGCGCGGGGAAGACGCCGCCGCGATGGCCGCCCCGTCGCCGGAGGCGCCTACTGAAGAGACTCCTTCCGCGGATGAAAACGCGGCATTCGCGGAATACGACGCACCCGACGCAGATGTGGAAACAGCAGCTAAACCCGAAACCCCTTCGGAGGAAACCCTATGATAGAGTTCGGCAAAACATTGCGCCAGGCGCGCGAAGCAAAAGGCCTTACGGTAGACGACATAGCGAAAGCGACGCACATGATGGCGCGGCAAATCGAAGCGCTGGAGAACGAGGATTTTTCTGGCTTCGCCGCCCCCATCTACGGCAGAGGGTTCGTCAAACTCTACTGCGAGGCGGTCGGGATTGAAGCCAAGCCCATGATCGCCGAATTCATGGAAATCTTCAACGGGAACCGTGAGCCGTCGGTCCGTCTGCGGGACGAGAGTTCGTCTGGCGCGTCCGCGCCCGTCGCCGCCCATTCCGAACCGGTGCGCCCGCCCGCGCCTGAATCCGCGGAGACGCCAACGGTTTTTGTGCAGCCCACATTCGACAGTCCCAATCCGCCCGAACCGGCTCCTCCCCCGCCGCCTTCCGCGGAACGGAAACCTTCGCGCTACGCCGCGCCGACGCCGCTGGACGAGCCGGTCTCGCCCGCGAACAACCTGTTTCTCGTGATTTGGCGGCCGCTCGTCCTCCTGTTGGCCGCGGGCTTCCTCCTTTGGCTCCTTTTCGTCGGCGTGCGCGCGCTCTATCGCGCCACGCGCGCACCCGCCCGGACTGCCACGGCCGAGATTGCGCCCGCCGCGCGTCCCGCCCAGCCGGCGGCCGCGCCCAAACCCTCCTCAACAAGCGACACGCCCGCGTTCCGCCGCGGAAAGATTGTTGTCGATCCGCTCTATATCGACTGACAAAGAAGGATTCCAACCATGAAGAATACGCCGATTACGTTCACGTACTTTTGCTGTCCCACGTGCCATTCCGAAATAGAAGCCACCTCTGACCTGGCCGACCATGAAGCGGAGTGCCCGGCTTGCGGCGCGAAGATAACCGTGCCTCCCGCCCCTGCTGACCGAATCGTCCGGCACGCGGCGGACGATTTGGACAAAAACCACACGCAAGCCCTCAAAAACCGCACGATTCGGATTGAACTGGAAGATCTATGAGCGTCAAGCGTTCGAAAAAGAAGGACCTGTCTGCACGCACCCGCAAAAAGCGCCGCCCCGCGAAGAAGACGGCGTCTGCGCAACGGGTGACGCGCTGGACCACATTTGCCGGGACGGTTTTTCTTGCTCTGTGGGCCCTCGCCGGCGTGTGGTTCGTCCATCATCCGCCGCGCTGGATCGACGACAAGGCCCAGAACCATCCGCTCCTCACGCAGTTCCTCTGTGCGCTGGGAAATCCCGTAGGCGACTTTACGGACGCCCTCGGCTGGACTGGGCACGACGCCGTCTACGAATATGACGAAGAAGCGCCCAAGGGACAGGTCCTGTTTGCCGGCGCCCCTATCCGCAAGAGTTTGCCGGCACCGGACGACATACAGATCCTGAACCGCGGCGAATTCATCGTCGGCTGGTCGCCGAAATTGCGCCATCCCGTCTGGGTCGCCTACCATGTGCCGCGCGAAGCGCCCTACGAAGCGGGGAAGCGCCCTAGCTTCATGCGCGACAAAAACGCGCCCCGCTGCCCCACATCGAACGCCTACGACCATACCGGCTACGACCGCGGCCATATGGCCCCCAACTACGCCATCGCCACGCGCTTTGGTCCACACGAACAGCGCCAGACCTTTCTCATGTCGAATATTGCCCCGCAGACCCCTTCCCTGAACCGCGGCGTGTGGCGCGAAGTCGAACGGCGCATCGCCGATCTTTGGTCCGCGCGCTGGGGCGAAATCTGGGTTGTCGTCGGTTCGATAACGGACAATTCCGCCAGGCTTCTCGGGACGGACATTGACATCCCGGAGAAATACTACGCCGTTGTTGTGTGCCAACAAGAGATGGACGTCCGCGCATTCGCGTTGCTGTTCGACCAAGACGTCCCCTGGCGTTGCTGGCCGACGCGCCACCTGGTGACAATAGACGAACTCGAGGAGATTTCCGGGCTGGACTTCCTGCCCGATCTTCCCGACTTCATTCAGCGCCCCTTGGAAGCGGAACTCCCTTCGCGTCTGTGGCCCATCCGCCCCATCGACGTCCTGAAAGAGATCGGGCTGCGCATAAAACGCTACTGAGCGTCAGTCCAGCACTTTGACCGTCGGACCCGCGCCCGAATAGGAGTCGAGGCCGCCAGCCGCCGCGTCTTCGCCTGACACCGGGCGGACGGTTTTTATTTTCGGCCGTTCGCCGAAGAGCACGGTTCCGAGGCGCACCCAAGTGGCGCCCTCTTCAACCGCGACTTCATAATCGCCGCTCATGCCCATCGAAAGGCGGGGCAAGCCAATAGCGAACTTCTTCTCGAGCGCATCGCGCATTTCGCGCAGTTTTCGGAAATAGGGGCGCGCGTCTTCCTTGTTTTCCGAAAAAGGCGCCATGGTCATCAGGCCTTCGAGCGTGATGCGCGGGCATTCCGCGAGAATGTGCGAGACCGTCCCCTCGACATCCTCCGGCTTCATGCCGCTTTTGGATTTTTCTCCCGAAACGTTGACTTCAAGCAGTATACGGGGCTGAAGTCCCATTTCGTCGGCGATCAGATTGATGCGTTCCGCGAGTTTAAGCGAATCGACGGAATGTATGACGTCGAAAAGTTCAAGAGCATGGCGCACTTTATTGCTCTGGAGGTGGCCGATCAAATGCCACGAGGGGCCCGTCATCGCGGCGGGTTTCTTCCAGGCGGCTTCCTGGACTTTATTCTCGCCAATCATGGTCAACCCTGCCTGCCAGGCTTCGTTCACCGTCTCCGGGCCATGCGTCTTCGTGACCGCGACGATTTCCACCGTTTGCGGATCGCGCCCGACCCGCGCACAGGCCGCGGCGATTTTCCCGCGCACCTCTTTCAATATCTCGTTAAGATCTCTCATTTTGTCCCTCCTGGGTTGCTGTAGGGGCCGTCCAGCCATTAAACAGATTCATGGCTCTGTCGGGTCCCGAAGTCAACATAAGCTCCACGGCCTGCACGCAGACCGGCAGAACTTCCTCCATGATCTTTCGCGACAATGGGCTGAATTTCCCCAGAACGTGCCCGACGACATTCGCGCGATCCTTCCCGACGCCGATTTTGACGCGTATGAAATCGCTGGAGCCGAGCCTCTCGATGATATTGCGGATGCCATTGTGGCCGCCGCAAGATCCGCCTTTTTTTATCCGGAGTTTCCCGACGGGAAGATCAATGTCGTCTTGTATGACGATCACGTCGTTCGCCGTAGCGTTCGCGTATTTCACGAGCGGCGCCACAGCCTGTCCCGAAAGGTTCATGTACGTCTGGGGCTTGACGAGGAGGACGCGCTCGCCCTTCCAGTTGCCGCGCGCCACGAAAGCGTTTTCCGCCTTCTTGAATTCCCACGAGACGCCTATCTCGCGCGCCAAAGCGTCCGCCGCCTCGAATCCAATCGAGTGCGGCGTATGGGCGTACTGTTCGCCCGGATTGCCCAGTCCCACAATTATTTTCATTGCGGGCGGGCGATTATTCGTGGTTGAAAAGGTCGTTGATGGACTCGTTACGGTGAATGCGCTTAATCGCTTCGCCAATCAGCGGCGCGACCGAAAGCTGCGTCAGCTTGAAGGGCAGTTTCGAGGGATCGAACCCCGGGCGGAGCGGAATCGTATCCGTCACGACGAGCTCGTCCAGTTGCGTTTCCTTCATGAGACGCTCTTCGCCCTTCGCCGTCAGCGGGAAGTGGGAGACGAACGCATGCACGCTGCGCGCCCCCGAGTCGCGGCACATCTTGGCCGCGGCGGAAAGCGTGCCGCCCGTCGCCGTCATGTCGTCGATCATGATGACGTCGCAATCCTTGACGTCGCCGACGACGCTGAAGGCGTCCACAGTCGAATCGCCCGTGCGCTGCTTGGCGACGATCGCAAGGCCCGTCTTGAGCTTGCGGCTATAGCCGTACGCCGTTTTCGCCCCGCCGGTATCGGGCGAGACGACGATCGGCTTCTGGAAGTGCATATCGCGAATGTACTTCAGGATGACGGGCTCGGCGTGCAGCTGGTCGAGCGGAATGTTGAAAAAGCCTTGGATCTGGTTCGCGTGCAAATCGAGCGTCAGCACGCGATCGGCGCCGGCGGCCGTCAGCAGGTTCGCGATGAGGCGCGCGGTGATTGGCACGCGCGGCTGGTCCTTGCGGTCCTGGCGGGCGTAGCCGTAGTAAGGCAACACGGCCGTGATGCGCGCCGCCGAGCCGCGCTTGAGCGCGTCCATGATGATAAACAATTCCATGTACGCTTCATTCGGTTCGGGCGAACCCGACTGAATCACAAAAACATCGCGTCCGCGCACGCCTTCCATGACTTGACAGAACGTCTCGCCGTCCGGGAATCGCTTTATGTCGATCTTGTTCAGCGGCTTGCCTAAATAAGAAGCCACCTTTTCCGCGAGCGGCAGGTTGGCGGTACCCGAGAATACCATGAAGTCTTCGTTCATATTGATTTCCTTTTTAAAATTTCCGTGCATTATAGTTTGCGTGGGGGACGTCAGTCCGCCTTGGCCATGACGGTGAGCGCCCGCGCCAGCATGTCTATCCCCACGCGACCGACGTCGAATTCGGCCTTGACGCGCTCATAGCGCCGGACGCACTCCTCGCGGCTCGCCGCCCGCACCACGACGTCGTTTACGATCCCGCACGAAAGACGGTTGACGCCCATATCCGTCGGACTCTTGTACGGACAGGGCTCATTCATCATGCGCTCCCATATCGTCCGCAAAATCGGATAGGCCTCCACGTCCCGGTTGTAATTCACGCGGATTTCGCCATAGGCGAGAAAGTGGTGGGGGTCTATCTGGTTTTCGTCCTTCAGCTCCAGCGTGGCCGCCTCGTACGCCACGTTCAGCGGGTGCATCAGCGGCAAGTCCCACACGGGGAAGGTCTCGAACTTGGCGTACCCCGCCCGCAATCCCCGCTTGACTTCATGGTAAAGCATCGTCAAGCAGGTCGCGAACTTGCCGGAGCCGGGTCCGGGACCCGTCACGACGACAATGGGGCGCTCCGTCGGGATGTAGTCGTTGCGTCCGTAGCCGGACTCGCTGACAATCGTCGCCAAATCGTTGGGATAGCCCTTGATCGGATAATGGTAAAAGACGTTGACGCCCGCTTTTTCAAGCGTCTTCGCGAATTCGCGCGCGGCGGGATGCCCGTCGAAGCGCGTAATCACGACGCCGCGAACCGAAACGCCATAGTCTTTCATGGACGAAATCAGCATGAGCGTTTCTTCTTCGTAGGTCGTCCCGTAATCCGCGCGCTTCTTTTTCGTCTCGATGTCCCCGGCGTAGATGCACAGCACGAGTTCGGCCTGATCGCCCAGATGCTGAAGGAGCCGGAGTTTGACATTCGGATCGTACCCCGGCAGACAGCGCGCGGCATGATTGTCATTCATGAGCTTGCCGCCGAACTCCAGATAGAACTTGTCGTATTTCTTCGCGCGATGCCTTATCTCCGCGGACTGCTCGCGCAGATACCTTTCGTTGTCGAAGCCCGTCTTCACTTTGCCGTCCCGTTGATTTCGTCGAGAATCGCCTGGATCTTGCCCTTGCACCGTCCGCAGCCGCCGCCGGCCTTCGTGTAATTCGTCACTTCCTCCACCGTCGTAAGACCGTTCTCCGTGATGACCCGGCGCACTTCGTTCTCGCTCACATTGTAGCAGGTGCACAAAACCGTGTCTTCAAGATTGCGGTCCGTGTTCTTTCCCGTCTCGTAATTCTTGATGGCCGCTTCCATCGCTTCGCGTCCCATGACCGAGCAGTGCATCTTCTGCGGCGGCAAACCGCCCAGATAGTCGGCGATGTCCTTGTTCGTTATCTTCTTCGCCTCTTCAAGCGTCTTGCCGATGACCATTTCCGTCAAGGCCGAACTGGACGCAATCGCGCTCGCGCACCCGAATGTCTGGAACTTGGCCTCGCAAATGCGGCCATCGGGGCCCAATTTGAACTGGAATTGCAGCGCGTCGCCACAGGCGAGCGACCCCACGGTGGCGGTGCCGTCCGGCTTCTCGATTTTGCCCACGTTCCGCGGATGGCGAAAGTGGTCTAGAACTTTATCTGAATAATTCCACATGGCGGGATATATTATAGCATATTTTTGGCCTCTCGTGCGAAGGAATCGACTCGCGAGTTGAAACGCTTATACAGAAGATCGCAACAGAAGAGCGGATGTCGGACGCAAAGTCCGTAAAACGCGAAGAAAATACGCCACTCCAGGCTGTTTCACGAAATTATCTCTTCGAATCCGCCTGTGCGCCTAGGCTTCGGCAGACGAGACCGACGCACTCCTTCCGCACCGTGCAACCGTTCCGGCGCAATGGGGTGGCCGTTCCAGTAGAACGGCATCGCCGTCCCGGCGCAACGGGGTGGCTGTTCCAGTAGAACGGCATCGCCGTTCCGGCGCAAAGGCGCATGTTTGCGGCGGTCACCCCCCCCATGGGGTGGTCTTTGCGCATTCTTTCCTTTCGTTTCCTCAACCAATCCTTCTCCTTTGCCGCATTCGCTCTTCCACCCTCGGAACGACCTGTCCCGGGTGTCTCACGACAGGGTACACTTTTGTGGGAGACTCCAGTTGGCGCCCGGCTTGACGCGGCATCCGGGATTTGCTACAATAATTCCATGACTGCCAGAACCGAGAACCCCGGAACATCTGCCGAAACGCCCTTCTGGGCCGCGGCGTTTTGCGCCAACCGCGCACATCTGCTTGCGCTGGCCGCGCGGAACCTGCAACCGATTTTGTTGCGCCGTTTCGCGCCCGAGGACGTCCTTTCCTTGACCTACGCCGCATGCTTGAAACGGACGGACTACCTCGTCTCGCACCCGGAAGTCCCCCTTTATTTCAAGTTCCGCACCCTTCTTCTGCAGGTCGTCGCGGACCTTGAGCGCAAGAACCTGCAGGCCGGCGTCCGCGACCTGTACAAGGAAGTCCCCGTGACCGACTCGCCTGGCAATTCGACGACGAACGCCCTCCATTGGGACCGATTCGCCGCGGACTCCCCCTCGCCTGTCTCCCAAGTCGACCGCGGCGAACGACACCGTCTCCTCGTCGCGGCACTTCATTCTCTGGCGGAAAACGACCGGCAAATCCTCGTTTTGCGGCACTTTGACGGCCTGCGCAACGAGGAATGCGCCGAAATCCTGAAACTTACGCCCAAAGCTGCCTCCATCCGCCATGTGCGCGCGCTCGAACGCCTGCACCGGAAACTGGCCGAACTTTCCTGTTTCCGCTCCGCAACCCACCCCGACGGGAAGCGCCATGCCGACTGAACTACCCGCCTCCCTGCGCCGTCTCGCGGCGGAATTGGACGCATTGGGCGGGACGCTCCCGGACCACCCGCCCGAAAACGCTCCGGATTTCCGGGGGACGGACTTCGAACTCGGGCGCGAACTCGGGCGCGGCGGAATGGGCATCGTGTATCTGGCGCGGCAAATCTCGCTCGCGCGCCCCGTCGCCGTCAAAGTCCTTCTGCCCGTCTTTTCCCGTTCGGAGACTTTCCGCGCACGCTTCGCCGACGAATCGCGCCTTGTCGCCCGTTTGCACCATCCGGGCATTGTCGACGTGTACGCCGCCGGATCCTGCGGACGCGACTGCTACTTCGCCATGGAATATGTGGAAGGCGCGACCGTGCGCGACCATGTCTTCAAAACGCTGGAAGACGTAGCCTCTTTGGGCATATGCGCCGCGGAAGCTCTCGCCTACGCCCATGGCTGCGGCATTTTGCACCGCGACATCAAGCCCGCAAACATTCTCATAAATGCGGAAGGTCACGTCATAATCGGCGATTTCGGGCTGGCTTGCTTCGCTGGACACGCCACAGACGCCGCCGGGACGCGCGCCTACATGGCGCCGGAACTCTTGCGCGGCGAAAACGCGTCCGTCCAGACGGACGTCTACGCGCTCGGGGCAACCCTGCGCGAAGAAGCCCGACCGCTCCTTGAATTGCATCCAAACGCCGATTTCACCGCAATTCTGTCCAAAGCCACGCACCCGGACCCCGCCCGTCGTTACAGGAACATGTCCGACTTGGCGGATGAATTGGACCGGTGGCTCCGGCATGAACCCCTCGAGGCCCGCCCGCCCGGCTGGCCCCATCGTCTGGCCTTGTGGACGCGGCGGAATCCATCCGCGGCGCTAGGCGCCCTCGCCGCGGCGCTTCTCGCGATCGGACTATTTGCCGCGCTCCTGGCTGGATACCTCCGCACGCGTTCCGCGCTCGCACAGGTCGAACACGAAGCCGTCCACACCTCCGAGGCGCTCGTTGCGGCCCTGACGGCAACGGACGAAGAACGGCTGATCGCCGACAAGCGGATTGCCAAACTCAAACGCGCAAAGAAAACGCTGGAACAGTTGCAGGCGCGCTTCCCGGACAACAAGGAAATCGCGCAGGCCGTCGCTCGACTCGTCCGCGCCTTGGAGTTTACCGCCCGCCGACGCCGGTGACCCCGTCTAGCCCGCCCCTCCCGTCACGAACAGATGCCCTTCTCATGGGCACGAAAAAAAAGGGGAGGGGGATATCCCGCCCCCTCCCACTGCGGCGTTCCTGCCGCCGGACCACCCTTCTGTGCCCGTCGGGCGGCACCGACCGCCACAGGCTTAACGCCCGGAAACCGGACTTTTCACCTCCCGAACCACGCGGAAACCGACATTGCCGTAACCGGAGTCCTCTGCACGCCCCGTATCGCGACATTCCGTACGGCAATCCGTGCGCGCCGTGCGCCAACTGCCGCCCTTGACGGCGCGCGTGCCCGGGGTGCGGACGGTCGATGTCCATTCCCAACAGTTTCCCCACATGTCTATGGCACCGCATGACGAAAGGGTTTCCTTGTGGGCGTCCACCGGCGAAAGGCGTCCGTCTTCACCTTTGGAGTTGAAATCCGCGTCCTTCGGCATGTGCCCCGCCGCCATTTCCCACTCTTCTTCTGTCGGCAAGCGGTAGGTTGCCCCGTCCGCATTCGTTTTTGAAAGCCAATCGCAATAGGCAACCGCGTCTTTATAGCCGACATTCACGACGGGCAGATTGTCGCGAAGCGGCCAGGAAGGCTTGAACTTCGCGTATTCCGCGTTCGTGACTTCCGTATGGGCGATTTCGAGCCGGGGAACGCCCAGTACCGCATGCCAGCCGTCCACCGCCGCGCGGGAGCCCGGTTTCAGGCGCAGATCCGTGAAGCGGCGCAGGGTCTGGGCCACGCGGCGCTCGCGATCCTTTTCCATTTCCGTCACGATTTTGCGCATTTCTTCAACTTTAGACGCGTCTTTCGCCGTACGCTTCAACTCTTCGAGTTTGGCTTTCTTGCGGGCGACGATCTTCTCGTAATTGGCGCGTACCTTCTTTTCCAGCGCCGCGCGCGTGGCTTCGCACGGATTTTGCCGGCAAGCGGAGATCAACGCTTTGGTCTCGTCATCGAGTTTCGGACGTTCTTTTTCGATTGTTGTCGAGTATTTGTGGAGTTTTGCGCCTTCCGTGCCGCGCGCATGTGGCGTGCGCCCGGCATACGCCGCATACCCCAGTCCCGCCATGCATGCGCCCGCCAAAATCAGCTTCACGGCGCCGTTCTTTCTTTTCGTTTTCGCATTCATTCTTTTGTTCCTTTCCTTGTTTCACCGCGAGAGAGGACCGTGCCAACCGCGGCACTCCGCCCCCACACTGCAAAGAACGCGAAAAGGGGGAGAACATCCACAGGTTTTTTGCGGCGTAATCGTGGTATAATGGAGGCCTGAGAATTGTTTTTATTAGCGACATTCTTGGCATTCGCCATACTCTGAGCAAACGCTTCAGGAAGCTGATGCGCTTGGATTCGAAAAATCGTCCTTTTGGGCGGCATACTCTCCCCTTCCTGCCGCGAGGCGGCGTTTTCGTGCAGGGCCACACCCGCATTGTGGAGAAGTGCGTGCTCGCGAACGGAGTCGTGTTCTTCAATCCGGCTCCATTTCGCTGCCCAAAGGCGGAACGCCGCGCTCCTACGGCTATTTCGACGGGCGCACCTTGCGGCATATCGCGCTCTAGGCGCCCGTGGGCGGAGGCGGGCCGACGGGTCAGCGTTGGCGATAGAAGGCGTGGACGCCCAGGAGGAAGAACACGATATACGGGAAAATCGCCGCAAGAATCGGTGGAATCCACCCCTGCTTGGCGCAGACCATGCCGGCGATCACAACACCATAGAAGGCGAAAAAGAGACCCAATGCGCTCAAAATCCCCTTGAAGACGGACTGCCGCCCCGAAGAGATTCCGGCCGGAATGGCGAGGAACGTAATCAGAATACAGGCGAACGGCGACATGATCTGCGCTACCGCATCGTAGAGCCCGTCCCGCCGCGCACTTTCCGAAAAGTCCGTATTCCGACGCAAAAAGCGTATTTTTTGGCGCACGCTAGAGTATTGCCAATCGCGGTTTTGGACGAGTATGTCGCCCGGACGGTCCCGGAACTCGGGGAAGACGCGCAGTTTCAGATTCGCAAGCGCCGCGTCGTTCGTTGTGGCGATTTCGACGCCATTCGTGTCGTATGAACTGACATGCGCGTTTGTAAACCACCATTCGCGATCGAGAAAGTCCGCCCGGTCAGCCGTCAAAAGCGACAGCCGCGTACCGTCCGGGCGCAAAGTCATGACGCGCACGTTCCGCAGGTGGGCGCCTGTATCGTCCGCCAACGCGTCCGCCGTCCAGGTGCGGTTGGCGCGCGCATTCTCATAGACGACCTCGTTCGCGCGCAGGGCCTTTCCCACATCGAACTTGGCGGCCTTAAGTCGCTTCGCCCATTGCGCATGATTCGGAACGTAGCACTCGTTTACCCACGCCACGAAACAGGCCGTCAGAAAAGCCATCGCAAGAACGGGTTTGACAATTGTCCAAAAACTGATTCCGCTCGCCCGCATCGCCACAAGTTCCGAATGGCGGCAAAAATTCCACATCGTATACAGCGTCGCCAGCATGAGCGCCGCAGGGACCAGATAATGGAAGTAAGGCGCAAGATAGCCTGCGAAAAACCGCACCACGTCGCCGGCGGACATATCCGCCTCGGCCAAGCGTCCGAACGAGCCAAACAGTTCAAAAAGAACGTAAATGGACAAAAAGCCGATCAAGCAATAGGCGTAAGGAACCAAAAACTCGCGAAAGATATAGCGCGTAAGTATTTTCATGCATTTTCTTCCTGCAAAGCACCCGTCAACGCGGCGACGGAAGCGAAACCCTGCCGCGCACAATAGGCGGCGATACCCTCGTAGACTTCCGAAACCACGCCGGGGTTCGTAAAGATGGCAGTCCCCACCGCGACCGCCGTGGCGCCCGCTAGGAGGAATTCGATGGCGTCCTTCGCCTCGTACACGCCCCCCATGGCGAGAATCGGCAGCTTCGAGCACTTGTGCGCGTCATACACGAGCTTGACAGCCGCCGGATGGATGCCGCGCCCCGAAAGTCCGCCTGTCTTGTTCGCAAGAACCGGACGGCGCGTTTCGATGTCGATCACCATGGCGGGGATCGTATTGATCAGGCTCAACGCGTCCGCCCCGGCTTCTTCGCAAGCCTTCACATAGGGAACGATCGAGGGCACGTTCGGCGCGAGTTTCACGATGAGCGGCAGGTCCGTCGCCGCGCGGACTGCCGCGACGACCTCATGCAGAACCTTCGGATCCTGTCCGAAGGTGTGACCGCCCGCCTTGACGTTCGGACAGCTCACGTTCATCTCGAGCGCGCCGACGACCGGCGATTTTGCCGCGGTCAACCGCCGCGCGACTTCGGCATACTCCTCTATCGACCCGCCCCAGATGTTGGCGATCATGGGGACTTTTACGTTTTGGGCATACCACGGCAGCGTGGACGCGACAAACGCCGCGACGCCCGACCCCTGCAAACCGATCGCGTTCACGAGTCCGCCCGGGACTTCCGCATGACGCGGCATCCCGTTCCCCGGCCACGGTTCGAGACGCACGCCCTTCGCCGTAATGGCGCCCAACTTGGAATAATCGACAGCCCCCAGATACTCGGTCCCGTATCCGAAGGTTCCGCTGGCCGTCGCGAGGGGGCTGGCCATCTCGAGTCCGCCCAGATTGACGCGCATATCGACTGTATCCGGTGTCAGCATAGCGTTTCCTTCCACTTACCAAACAAGATCTTCCGCACGAAAGACGGGCCCTTCCAGGCAACAGCGCGAATTGCCGCGCACCGTCCGCTGAATGCAGGCGTAGCAGGCCCCGACGCCACAGATCATGTGCCGGTCCATAGAAATCCAACCCTTGCGTCCATGCGCAATCGCCCGCTCGGCGACGGCCTTCAGCATGGGATCGGGTCCGCAAGCGAAAAGTTCGCATTCCTCTCCCGCCGCAAGCGCCGCGTCCAACGGCGCCGTCACGAACCCCTTCGTTCCGAGCGAGCCGTCGTTTGTCGCCAGCCGCAATTCGACCCCGGCCGCCCGGAAATCTTCAAGCGCGAGCAGGTCGGCGCGTGTGCGCCCGCCGGCGAAAAGAACAATCCGCGAATGACCTGCCGCTTTGAGCCTTTTCGCCAAGAAGTGCAGCGGCGCGACGCCATACCCGCCGCCCACGAGATAGGCCGCTCCCGAACAGGTCGCCGGGAAGCCATGCCCCAACGGACCCAGCACGCGCACCGTGTCGCCGGGCCGGACAGTGTTCAAAGCCAACGTGCCGCGCCCGACCGTTTTGTAGAGGATGGTTACAAGTCCATCCGCCGCGTCGAACACGCTGAACGGACGCCGCAGAGCCGTCGGTTCCAACCCCGGCACGCGCACATGCACAAATTGCCCCGGTTGCAGTTCCGCCGCCATCCGCGGCGCTTCGAACACGAGGCGCCGGTAGCCCGGACCGCATTCCGCGTGCGATTTCACGCGGCATTCTTCGTCCAATTTCATGTCTCGATTCTCCTCATCAGGTCATTGAGTCCCCGCCACATGGACAACTTCATGCTCCGCACGTGCTGCGAATCGCCGAAACGCGAGAGGTAGGTCGGCGAATAGGTCACGTAAAGCCAGGTGCCGTCTTCCGCCTTCGTCCAGCGTCCGGGCTCGGAATGGACGCCCGGGAACCACTTTTGAAGCGCGAAGCCCCCCAGAACGACGGCGTAGCGCGTTTTGGGTCGCGGCGGCGCGAAAAGGATGGGGACATCCGCCTTTTTCCCGAGCGCGGCGATAATCTTCGCCATCATCTCCACGCCCGGCGGCGTAAGCGGCGCATGATGCAGGAAGATGAACGCCGGGGCGCCCGCCGGCTTTTCAGCCGCGGGGGGCGTGGCTTTGGGTGCAACGGGCGCCCTCCCCGCCGAAGGCGGCGAAACCTCCGTCTGCCGTCCGGAGTGCGCATTCCGCGGCTCGGGTACCGGCCGGGCGGGAGTCGCCGGACCGGTCTTCGGGAGAACCGGCACCAGCAAACTGCGGTCACATGAAAATACACGGACGCCGAGCTCGTTTTCAAGGGCGAGCTCGGCTTCGAAAGCGTCCAGTATCTCCGGAAGCGACCTCACGCTTGGGGCGGCTTGTTGTATCCGTACGGATTCTTCTTCTGCCAGTTCCAGGAATCGCGGCACATCTCGTCAATGCCGCGTTCGGCCCGCCAGCCCAGCTCCTTCGCGGCGAGCGACGGATCCGCCCAACATTCCGCGATGTCGCCGGGACGGCGCGGACAAATCTTGTACGGAACCGGGCGCCCGGACGCCTTCTCGAACGCCTTCACGATCTGCAACACCGAATAGCCGTGGCCCGTGCCCAGATTGTAGATCTTGAGCCCCAGTTGCGGATTCGCCTCGAGTTTCTCGATTGCCTTGAGGTGCCCGACCGCCAGATCCACGACGTGGATGTAGTCGCGCACGCCCGTCCCGTCCGGTGTAGGATAGTCGTTGCCGAAAACATTGAGTTCCGGACGGCGCCCGATCGCCACCTGCGCGATGTACGGCAGGAGGTTGTTGGGAATTCCCGTCGGATCCTCGCCGATAAGCCCCGACGGATGCGCCCCAATCGGGTTGAAGTAGCGCAGAAGAATGACGTTCCATTCCGGATCGGCCTTCTGCACGTCGCGGAAGACCTGCTCCATCATGAGTTTCGTCCACCCGTACGGGTTCGTGCAGCCGGGGGTGGGGAAATCCTCCCGGATCGGCACGCTCGCCGGATCGCCGTAGACCGTCGCCGAGCTCGAGAAGACGATGTTCTTGCAGTTGTGGTCCGCCAGACACTTCAAAAGCGTGAACGTGCCGCCCAGATTGTTCGCGTAGTACTTCAGTGGAATCTTCGTCGATTCGCCGACCGCCTTGAGCGCGGCGAAATGGATCGTCGCGTCGAAATGCCCTTCCTTGTCGAGGACGTCGTTAAGTTTCTTCTCGTTGCGGATGTCAAGCTTGTAGAACTTGGCCTCGCGCCCCGTAATCTTCTTCACGCGTTGGAGCGACTTGCGCGAACTGTTGCACAGATTGTCCACGACGACAACCTCATGCCCCGCGTTGAGGAGCTCAACGACCGTGTGGCTACCGATGTAGCCCGCACCACCTGTAACGAGTATCTTCATAGCTGTATCCTTTCTGAAAACAATTCTTGTTTATTTTTGCGCAAATGTGATGGACGCGTGGTAGCTCTGGAGGGAGCGCACTTCGCCCTTGCCGTGCCGCGCCGAAGCGATGCCTTCCGCCGCGGCGCTGGCCGCCGCGAGCGTCGTCAGATACGGCACGCGGTACTTGATCGCCGCCTGGCGGATGCGGCAGTCGTCCGCCCGCGCGTCGCGCCGTCCGCTCGGTGTGTTGACGATCAGCTTGACCGCGCGGTTCTTGATGGCGTCCAATACGTCCGGCCGGCCCTCGCCGATCTTCGCGACGACCGTGCAGGCGACGCCCTGCGCCGCCAGAAACGCCGCGGTGCCCTCCGTCGCCACGATTTCATCGCCGAGCGCCGCGAAATCCTTCGCGGCCTGGACGCCGTCGGGCGTCTTCTCGCTCAGCGAGAACAGGACCTTGCCCTTCTCGGTCGGGAGCGGGGAACCGGCGGCCTCCTGAGACTTGTAGTAGGCCAGCCCGAACGTCTCCGCGAGTCCGAGGACTTCGCCCGTCGAGCGCATCTCCGGCCCCAGAACCGGGTCCACCTCGGGGAACTTCTCGAACGGCAGGACCGCCTCCTTCACCCCGAAGTAGGGGATGATCTTTTCGCGGTCAAGCCCGAGCTCCGGCACCGTCGCCCCCAGCATGAGCTCCGTCGCAATGTGCGCCATCTGCGTGCCGGCGACCTTCGAGACGAGCGGGACGGTGCGCGACGCGCGCGGGTTCGCCTCGATCACGTACACCTTGCCGTCCTCGATCGCGAACTGCATGTTCATGAGTCCCACGACCTTCAGCTCGCGCGCAATCCGCCGCGTATAGTCGAGAATCGTCTTGCGGCACGCTTCCGGAATGCCCACCGGCGGGAGCACGCACGCCGAGTCGCCCGAGTGGATGCCCGCAAGCTCGATGTGCTGCATGATAGCCGGGATGAAGACGTCCTTGCCGTCCGACAGCGCGTCCGCCTCGCATTCGAGCGCATGGTGCAGGAACCGGTCCAGGTAGAGCGGACGGTCCGGCGTGACGCCCACGGCCTTGGCCACGTATTCGCGCAGCATCTGCTCGTCGTAGACGACTTCCATGCCGCGCCCGCCCAAAACGAAACTCGGGCGGATGATGAGCGGGTAGCCCAGATCCTTCGCCGCCTTCAACGCGCCGGCGATGTCGCTCGCCATCTCGCTCTGGGGCATGGGGATGCCCAGCCGGTCCATGATGGCGTGAAAGCGGTCGCGGTCTTCCGCCGCGTCGATCGAGTCCACCGAAGTGCCCAGGATGCGGCAACCCGCCTCCTGGAGTTCGCGCGCGATGTTGAGCGGCGTCTGGCCGCCGAACTGCACGATGATGCCTTCCGGCTTTTCGAACGCGTAGATCTGCAGCACGTCCTCGAGCGTGACGGGTTCGAAGTAGAGTTTGTCCGACGTGTCGTAGTCGGTCGACACCGTCTCGGGGTTGCAGTTGACGATGATCGTCTCGTATCCCTTCGCCCGCATCGCCAAAGCCGCGTGGCAGCAACAGTAGTCGAACTCGATGCCCTGCCCGATGCGGTTGGGTCCGCCGCCCAGGATCATGACTTTCTTGCGGTCCGACGTGACCGGAACCTCGTTGGCGCCGCCAGTGTAGGAGGAGTAGTAGTACGCCTGGTTCTCCACGCCCGAAACCGGCACCTTGTGCCACGTCTCGCGACAGCCGAGCGCCGTGCGCCGGTCGCGGATCTCCTTCTCCGCGACGCCCAAAAGCCGGGCGAGATACTTGTCGGCGAAACCGTCCTTCTTCGCCTGCACGAGAAGCGCGTCCGGCAGCGTCTTCCCCTTGTAGGAGAGGATCTTCTCTTCTTCCTCGACGAGTTCGCGCATCTGTTGCACGAAATACGCCTTCACGCCCGTACGGGCAAAAATCTGCTCGTCCGTCGCGCCTTTGCGGAGCGCCTCGTACATCTGGAAGTGCCGCTCCGAATTCGGCACGGAAAGCGCCTTCAAAAGCGCCTCGAGGCTCATTTCGTGGAAGTTCTTGGCGAACCCGAGCCCGCTCCGCCCGCGTTCCAGCGCGCGGATCGCCTTCTGGAGCGCTTCCTTGTAGTTCTTGCCGATGGACATCACTTCGCCCACGGCCTTCATCTGCGTGCCGAGCCGGTCCTCGACGCCGCGGAACTTCTCGAACGCCCAGCGCGCGAACTTCAGGACGACGTAGTCCCCCGACGGCGTGTACTTCTCGAGCGTGCCGTCGCGCCAGTAGGTTATCTCGTCCATCGTCATGCCGGCGGCCAGTTTCGCCGAAACGAGCGCGATCGGGAAGCCCGTCGCCTTGGAGGCGAGCGCCGAGGAGCGCGAGGTGCGGGGATTGATCTCGATGATCACCACGCGCCCGGTCTTGGGGTCGTGCGCGAACTGCACATTCGTCCCGCCGATGACGCCGATCGCCTCGACAATCCGGAACGCCATGTCCTGCAGGCGCTTCTCGAGCTCCTTGGAAATCGTCAGAAACGGCGCCGCGCAGAAGCTGTCGCCCGTGTGCACGCCCACCGCGTCGATGTTCTCGATGAAGCAGACGGCGATCATCTGGTTCTTCGCGTCGCGCACGACCTCGACCTCGAGCTCCTCCCAGTTGAGGATGGACTCCTCGATCAGGCACTGGTGCGTCAGCGATGCGTCGAGCCCCCGGGCGCAGATCGCGCGCAGCTCCTCCACATTGTAGCAAAACCCGCCGCCGGCGCCGCCCATCGTGTAGGCCGGGCGCACCACGACCGGATAGCCGATCTTTTTCTCCACCAGCTCGACCGCCTCCTCGACGGAATGCACGATGCCCGAGCGCGGCGTTTCGATCCCGAGCTTCTGCATCGTCTCCTTGAAGACCTCGCGGTCTTCGCCGCGCTCGATCGCGTCCAGATTGACGCCGATGACCTTCACGCCGTACTTGTCGAGAATGCCCTTCTTCGCCAGTTCCATCGAAAGATTCAGCCCCGTCTGCCCGCCCAGATTCGGCAATATCGCGTCCGGACGCTCCTTGGCGATGATCTGCTCGAGGCGCATCTCGTTCAAAGGCTCGATATAGGTCGCATCCGCCATCACCGGATCCGTCATGATCGTCGCCGGATTCGAGTTCACGAGAACGACCTTGTAGCCGCACGCCCGCAGCGCCTTGCACGCCTGGGTTCCCGAGTAGTCGAACTCGCACGCCTGCCCGATCACGATGGGACCGGACCCTATGATGAGTACTTTATTGACGTCTGCTCTTTTCATATCTGTTTATAGTATACCAAATCCGCCGCGGTCTGACAACGCCAGACGGACAGGAAACGGCGCGCGAAAAGTGTATCATGTCGTGAGACACCCGGGACAGGTCGTTCCGAGGGGT
>ERZ808252.964-NODE-964-length-23785-cov-4.711547_pt1 | contig 23785 bp, 18 predicted proteins | sample MGYA00521242_ERZ808252 | MGnify/ENA primary metagenome ERZ808252 (study PRJEB31516, sample SAMN03275581) | gut metagenome | biome: mammalia-associated habitat; material: feces | host: Papio cynocephalus | place: Kenya | collected 2012-08-07 ...
CGATCCGTTAACGCTTGGAGAACTGAGGCGCACGACGGGCGGCTTTGAGTCCGTATTTCTTGCGCTCCTTCATGCGGGAATCGCGGGTCATGAAGCCGGCAGCCTTGAGGGCAGGACGGTATTCGGCGTCTGCCTGGACCAGCGCACGGGCGATACCATGACGGATAGCGCCGGCCTGGCCGGTGAAGCCGCCGCCCTGGACCTTGACCTCCACATCGAACTTGCCGGCCACGCCGACGGTCTCGATGGGCTGACGAACGATATACTTCAGCGTCTCCATGCCGAAGTAATTGTCCAGCGTGCGGTTATTGACGGTGATGACGCCGGTTCCGCCGGGGATCAGACGGACGCGGGCGATGGAGCTCTTTCTTCTGCCGGTGCCGTAGAAATAGGCCTTTTTCGGTGTATACATGATTCGTTACCTCCCCTTATTCTGCCCAGAGCTCGGGCTTCTGCGCGGCGTTGTTGTGCTGCTCGCCTTCATAGATCTTGCAGCGCAGCAGAGACCAGCGGCCGATGCTGTTCTTGGGCAGCATCCCGCGGATCGCCAGCTTCATGGCCATGCAGGGCTTCTTTTCCATCAGGGTCTTGTACTGGGTCTCCTTCAGGCCGCCCACATAGCCGGAATGGGTCCGGTAATATTTCTGGGTCAGCTTCTTGCCGGTGAGAACGGCCTTGTCTGCGTTGATGATGATGACATAATCGCCGCAGTCCACATGAGGAGTGTACTCGGGCTTATGCTTGCCCTTCAGCAGCGCGGCAGCCACGGCGGCAGTGCGGCCCAGGGGCTTGCGGGCGGCGTCCAGGATGTACCATTTGCGCTCAATGGTCTCATTTTTTGCCATATAGGTGGACATAATGATCTTTCCTCCGATTCTATTTTCAACTAAAATAGTTTTCACGATTCAGCCTTATTGTTATACCACAGGCGGGCGGGGCTTGTCAACAGGTTTTTTGAGAAAAATCGATTTACAAAACAAGCGCTTTGATTTTCTCCCATTTCCTCCGTTTTTCTTTCGTTTTCTGGATCTCCATTTCACTTTTTCCTCTTGCGTTTTTGTGGGCTTTCCACTAAAATAAGCCCCGGGAGTTGATAATCATGCAAAAGCTGCTTTCCCAGGTGCGCCGCTGTATCCGGGATTATCAGATGATCTCGCCCGGCGACCGGATCGCCGTGGGCGTTTCCGGCGGGAAGGATTCGCTGGCGCTGCTGGTCCTGCTTGCGGCCCTGCGGCAGCAGGGGCCCGCGCCCTTTGCGCTGGAGGCCGTGACGCTGGACCCGGGCGATCCTGAGATGGATTTTTCTCCGGTGGCGGCGCTCTGCCGCAGGCTGGCCGTCCCTTACCATCTTGTCCCAACGCAGATCCGGGAGATCGTTTTCGACGCCCGGAAGGAGTCGAACCCCTGCGCCCTGTGCGCCAAGCTGCGGCGGGGCATCCTCAACAGTCAGGCGCTGGCGTTGGGCTGCAATAAGGTGGCCCTGGGGCACCATTATGACGATGCCCTGGAGACCTTTGCCCTCTCGCTGGTCTATGAGGGACGCCTGAGCTGCTTCCTCCCCGTGACCCATCTGGACCGGACGGGGCTCACCGCCATCCGCCCGCTGCTTTATCTTCATGAGAAGACCATCCGCAATTTTGCCCTGCGGCAGGCGCTGCCGGTGGTTTGCAATCGCTGCCCGGCAGACAAGGCCACCCGGCGGCAGGAGATGAAGGAGCTGCTCTACGAGCTGGAGGGGCGCTACCCGGGCCTGAAGGAGCATATCTTCGGCGGACTGCAGCGCTCTCCCCTGCCCGGCTGGCAGCCCAGGCAGCAGGACTGACCGCCCGATGACCGCAAAAAGGCACACCAGACCGGCGTGCCTTTTCTTTGCTCGTTTGTTTCGTTTTGCTTTTCAGCGGAGCACCTGCAGGCAGGTGACCTTTTCCCGCTTCATCCGCTGGAGCAGGTAGGTATAGCGCTGCTGCAGGGCGTTCATTTCATAGACGCAGGCGGAGATCAGCTCCGGATCAGTCACCTGCTGAAAGGCGGCGCGGACCTGCCGCAGCTGCAGCAGGGTATCGTAATACTCCGCCAACAGCGACTGTCGCTCTGTCTCCTGGGCCTGCCGGGCGGCGCGCCCGGGCCGTTTCTGCTGCAAGGTCTGCATAAGGGGGCTCCTCTCTGTTCCGGATGCTTTTCCGGCTTCTTACTCAGATATTACCCGGGAATTCCAGAACTTATTCCAAAAGAGCGCGCTTTTCCCCCGGCGGCGGCTATTTTTTTGCTTCCGGTGTCTTTTCCAGTGCCTCCAGCTGCTTACGCATCGCAGCCTGCTGGGTCAGGACCCGGTTGAGCTTATTGTGCAGATCCTCGATGAGGATCTCGGTCTTGAGATTGACCTTATAGTCGTTTTCCGCCCGGCGGCGATCCTTTTCCTCCTGCCGGTTCTGGCTCATCATGATCAGCGGCGCCTGAATAGCCGCCACGCAGGACAGCACCAGATTCAGCAAAATGAAAGGATAGGGATCGAAAGCGCCGGCGGCCATGGCGATATTCAGCACCATCCAGCCCAGCAAAACGCCTACAAAGGAAAAGATGAAGCCCCAGCTCCCGGCGAACCGGGCGATGCCGTCGGCCGCCCGCTGACCGAAGGAGGCCGCCTTGCCCGCTTCCTTCTCCGGGTTTACGGAGACCTTGCTGCCCGCCAGCAGCGTCAGGATCTCCTCATCGGTCATGTCCCGCTCCACATCCTGCAGGATCTCCCGCACCAGGCGGCTGTTTTTACTCTGTTTTTCCATGGTTCAGACCTCCTTATGGCTTTCTCACAGCAGCGAGAGCTGCTTGTTTGGCGAATCCTCTTCCTTCAGCAGGGCCCCTGCGGCGGGCAGGGTGCGGGTCCGGTAGCGGGCGGGGTTTTCAATGCCGGATTCCTCCGCCAAAACGGCCCGGAGCACCTGCTGGTTCTTCTTCAGCGTCATCACCGCCACGCCCTGGGTGGCGCGGGTGGTCTTGGCCTGCAGCAGCGCAGTGTTGACGATCAGCGCCCGGGACTGGGTATAAAGCGCCAGCTCCACATCGGGCAGGGCGTGGAAGGCGGCCACCAGGGGCGACTTGTCGCAGTAGGCCCCCGTGAGCTTGCGGCGGTTGGACTTGGTGGCAAAGGCAGAAAGCTCCACCTTGGCCAGCTTGCCATTTTCAAAGACGCAGATCAGATTGCCGGAATAATCCCCCGGCAGAAGGGCGAAGACCGGAGCCTCCCCCTCGTCCATACCCAGCTTCTGAGGCAGATAATCGCCCAGGGCGCTGGCCCGTGTGTCTTCAAACTCATACAGGCGGACCTTATAGGCCTGGGCCCGGTTAGTCAGCAGGATCAGCTCCGCCTTGTTGGAGGTCTCCATGCTCTGGCGCAGGCCGTCGCCCTCCTTATATTTCTGCTCGCTGCTGACCCGCAGCGACTGGGGCACGATCTTTTTGAAATAGCCCTCCCGGGAAAGGAAGACGGTGACGGGATAATCCTCGATCTGCTGGCTCTCGTCATACTGCTCCACCTGGTCCGCATAGATGATGCCCGTATGCCGCTTTGTGGGATATTTGCGGATGACCTGCTCCAGCTCGGAAATCAGCAGCCTCTGCAGCTTGCGGCGGCTCTCCAGAAGCTCCTCCAGCCGGTCGATCTCCTGTTCCAGCGCGTCGGTCTCCTGCAGGCGCTTGAGGATGTGCTCCTTATTGATGTTGCGCAGCTTGATCTCCGCGATGAAATCCGCCTGCTGCTCATCGATGCCGAAGCCGATCATCAGGTTGGGAATGACCTCCGCGTCCTCCTCCGTATCCCGAATGATGGCGATGGCCTTGTCGATGTCCAGCAGGATCCTTTTCAGGCCCCGCAGCAGGTGCAGCCGAGCCTTTTTCTTCTGCAGGTCGTAATAGACCTTCCGGCGGATGCATTCCGTACGCCAGGCGGTCCATTCGTCCAGGATCTCGCCCACGCCCATCACCCGGGGCATACCGCCGATGAGGATGTTGAAATTGCAGGAGAAGCCGTCCTGCAGGGGGGTGAGCTTCAGCAGCTTGGCCATGAGCTTGTCCGGGTCGGCCCCCCGCTTCAGGTCGATGGTGAGCTTCAGGCCGTTTTTGTCGGTCTCGTCCCGCAGATCGGAGATCTCCCGGACCCTGCCGCTCTTGATCAAGTCGGCGATCTTGTCGATGATGGCCTCCACCGTGGTGGTGTAGGGGATCTCCGTCACCTCGATCAGGTTGCCCGTCTTGAAATATTCCCATTTGCACCGCACCTGAAAGGAGCCGCGGCCGGTACGGTAGATCTCCTCCAGCTGGGCCCGGTCATAGATCAGCTGGCCCCCCGTGGGAAAATCCGGTGCCAGCAGCGTGCTCAGCAGGTCGTGCTCCGGATTTTTGATGCGCTCGATGGCCGTGCGGCAGACCTCGTTCAGGTCGAAGCCGCAGGTCTGGCAGGCCATGCCCACGGCGATGCCCAGATTGGGGTTCACCAGAATATTTGGGAAGGTGGTGGGCAGCAGGACGGGCTCCTGCATGGTGCCGTCGTAATTGTCCACGAAGTCCACCGCATCGTTGTCCATGTCGGAAAACAGCTCGGCGCAGAACCTGTCCAGCCTGACCTCCGTATATCGGGGGGCGGCGCAGGCCATATCCCGGGAATAGACCTTGCCGAAGTTGCCCTTGGAATCCACAAAGGGCATCAGCAGCGAGCCGTTGCCCCGGCTGAGACGCACCAGCGTATCGTAGATGGCGGCGTCGCCGTGGGGGTTGAGCTTCATGGTCTGGCCCACCACATTGGCCGATTTGGTCCGGGGCCCGGTGAGCAGGCCCATCTTATACATGGTATAGAGCAGCTTCCGGTGGGAGGGCTTGAAGCCATCGATCTCCGGCAGGGCGCGGGAGACGATGACGCTCATGGCGTAGGGCATATAATTGCTCTCCAGCGTTACCGGGATCTCCTGCTCCATATAGTGCTTTTCCTTCATCAAAACCGGCCCTCCTTTCAGGAAATATCCGCCAGATCCAGATATTTCGCGCCGTTTTCCGCGATATAATCCTTCCGGCCCGCAAGATTGTCGCCCAGCAGGATGTCAAACATCCGGGCGGTCTCCTCCGCCTGCCCTGGCAGGACCTTGATGAGCCGCCGGGTCTCCGGGTTCATGGTGGTCTCCCACATCATCTCCGGCTCGTTTTCGCCAAGGCCCTTGGAGCGCATGATGGTGGGCTTTTTGCCCGCCAGCTTCTGGATCAGCGCGTCCTTTTCCTTGTCGTTATAGGCAAAATAGGGCGCCTCCCTGCCCTTGCAGGTGATCTCGTAAAGGGGCGACTCCGCAATATAGACATAGCCCAGGTCGATGAGCGTTGGCGTCAGGCGATAAAGCATGGCCAGGATCAGCGTGCGGATCTGATAGCCGTCCTCATCGGCATCGGTGCAGATGATGATCTTGTTCCAGCGCAGGGCGGAAAGATCGAAGGAATTGATGTCCTTGACCTTGCTCTTGACCTCTACGCCGCAGCCCAGCACCCGCAGCAGATCGGTGATGATCTCGCTTTTGAAGATCCGGTCATATTCCACCTTCAGGCAGTTGAGGATCTTGCCGCGAACGGGCATGATGGCCTGATATTCCGCGTCTCTCCCCTGCTTGACGGAGCCAAGGGCAGAATCGCCCTCCACGATATAAAGCTCCCGCCGGGCGGGGTCCTTGGTGCGGCAGTCCACAAACTTCTGGACCCGGTTGGTGATGTCCAGCGTGCCGGAAAGCTTTTTCTTCAGGCTCAGGCGGGTGCGCTCCGATTGCTCTCTGGCCCGCTTGTTCACCAGCACCTGATCGGCGATCCGGTCGGCCTCCTGCCGGTTTTCCGTAAAATAGACCTCCAGCGAGGAGCGGAGAAACTCCGTCATCATCTCCTGGATGAATTTGTTGGTGATGGCCTTTTTCGTCTGGTTCTCGTAGGAGGTATAGGTAGAAAAGCCGTTGGTCACCAGGATCAGGCTGTCGGAAATGTCGTTCCAGCCCACCTTGCTCTCGTTTTTCTGATATTTATTGGTTTTTTTCAGATAGGCGTCCAGCGCGGAGACAAAGGCGGAGCGGGCCGCCTTGTCCGGTGCGCCGCCGTGCTCCAGAAAGGAGGAATTGTGATAATACTCGATCAGCGGCGCGGCGTTGGAAAAGCAGAAGGCCGCCTCCACCTTCACCCGGTATTCGGGCTTGTCCGGCCGGTCGCGGCCGGTGCGCTCGGTCTTGAAATACCGGGGCGCGGTGAGGGCCGTCTCCCCTGCCAGCTCCGCCACATAGTCCCGGATGCCGTTTTCATAGAGGAACTCATAGGTCTCGAACCGGTCCGGCCCGGTCTCGTCCTTCAGGATGAAGCGCAGGCCCGCATTGACCACCGCCTGCCGCTTCAGCGTTTCCTGATAAAAGGCCAGAGGAATGTCGATGTCGGTAAACACCTGGATGTCCGGCTTGAAATGCTGGACGGTGCCGGTCTTTTTGCCCGCATAGGGCGTTTTGATGATGCCGTTGGGGGCGTCGGTGCGGTTTTCGCCCCGTTCAAAATGCAGGCGGTATTCATAGCCGTCCCGCCGGGAGATCACATCGAAAAATTCTGAGGAATACTGGGTGGCGCAGGCGCCCAGACCGTTGAGGCCCAGAGAGTATTCATAGTTTTCTCCGCTGTCGTTGCTGTATTTGCCGCCGGCATAAAGCTCGCAGTAGATCAGCTCCCAGTTGTAGCGCTGCTCCTTTTCGTTATAGTCCAGCGGCATGCCCCGGCCAAAGTCCTCCACCCGGATGGAATGATCCAGATAGCGGGTCACGTGGATCTCCCGGCCATAGCCCTCCCGGGCTTCATCGATGGAATTGGACAGTATCTCAAAAAAAGCGTGCTCGCAGCCCTCCAGCCCATCGGAGCCGAAGATGACGCCCGGGCGCTTGCGGACCCGGTCCGCGCCCTTCAGGGCGGAGATGCTTTCATTGTCGTAGCGGTGCGCAGACTTCGCCATAAAGACCCTCCTGCAGTTTTCATGATTCGAACTTATATAGTTTATCCGAAAAATCCGCCGCTGTCAAATCCCCCGGCGGCAGGACAGATTTTCATTGAAAAGCCGGCAGGATCGTGGCATAATGGGATCAAAGCGTCCCGGGCGCTTCCGTGACGGTGATCACCAGCCGGCGCTCCTCCCACCGGAGCCTTGCCTGCCAGCTGCCGCCGGTGTCGGGCAGCACCAGCCGCCAGAAAAGCGTGTTCTCCTGCCGGAGAACGGAGCTGTGCCTCAGCCAGCCGTCCTGCACCGGGACCGTCTCCCCTTCGCAGGGCTGCAGAGTCACCCGCAGCACATCGCCGCTGCAGCGGACCTCGGCAGCGCAGGGGCCGGACAGCGCAAAGCTCAGCTGATATCCCTGCTCCGTCTCCTGTCCTGCGGCGGAAATGACCCTTGTCCCCTGCTCCGGCCGCACCGCCGTCAGCGTAAAGGCGGAGAGCTCCACGGAGACTACCCCGTTCCGCTGGGTGCAGAACAGCACCGGATGGGTGACGCTCTCGCTGTTGTAAGCCGTCTCCGCCGTGATGCTGCCGGTATAGCGGCCCTGTCCGTCGCTGCGCAATCTGGCCCAGCCGCTGCCCCAGAAGGCCGTCACCCGGCTTCCGGCCGGAGCATCGTAGCAAAGCGCCGCGCGCTGGCCGGAAAGGACGGCGCAGTCGCCGTATTCCCCCGCATAGACCGCCTGCTTCTCCGCCGCAGGGACGATGCCGGTCTCCTGGGAAAAGGTCTCCCGGATGCCCTCCTCCGCCGGCTGGCCCAGCAGCGAGCCGTAGCGGAACAGCACCGCGCCGCAGGCCACATCGGAGAGCCGGATGCGGCTCAGTTGCCGCAGCAGCTCATCGCTGCCATACCAGAGAGAGCCTTCCTCCGCCTGGGCGGATTTGTAGGCCGCAAGGCCGATATAAAGCTTCACCTGCGTATCCCGGGCAACGCCGCTCCACCAGTCCAGCATGGTCTGGTATTCGCCGGAGGCGGCCCCGATCTCCCAATAGATCTGGGGGATGATATAATCCACCAGCTCCTCCCGGACCCATCGGCGGGAATCGGCATAATGGTCATAATAGGACTGCCCGCCCCTGGTCTCCGCCCCCAGCGGGTCATGGTCGGCCGTGGCCCAGATGCCCGCCGGCGAGACGCCGAACACCGCGCCGGGCCGCACCCGGTGGGTCAGCTCGCCCAGCGCGGCCACCAGCTCCGTCACCGACGCCCGGCGAAAATCGCCCACGCTTTCATACTCCCCGCCGTAACGCCGAAAGGTCTCCTCATCGGCAAAGTCGCTGCCGGGGTAAAAATAATCGTCCAGATGCAGCCCGTCCACCGGATAGCGCTGCAGCAGCTCCTCCGCCACCGACAGCAGCAGCTGCCGCACCTCCGGCCGTCCGGGATCGTAATAAAGGCAGCCGTCGGTGTGAAACACCACCCACTCCGCCTGCTGCCGGGCGGGATGCTCCGGGCAGAGCTGGGCAAAGGCCTGCTCCCGGCTCTCCGCCGCCTTCCGGGTGATCCGATAGGGATTGATCCAGGCGTGGAGCTGCAGGCCTGCCTCCCGGCACAGCTGCAGATAGCAATCCAGCGGATCGAAGCCGCCGTCGGCGGCCTGCCCCTGCGTGCCGGAGAGCCACTGGCTCCAGGGCTCCGTCTCGGAGACATACATTGCGTCGGCACAGGGCCGCACCTGCAGGAAGATGGCGTTCATGCCCCAGTCCTTCGCATTCTGCACCACCGTCTCCGCCTCCGCCTGCAGCGCCGCGGCGGAAAGGCTCGGAGCGGAGGGCCAGTCCAGATCGTAGACCGTGCTCACCCAAACGCCCCGCAGCTCCAGCGAGGCCCCATGGACGGGCAGCAGCGTCAGCGCCCCCAGGGCGCACAGCAAACCAAACAGAGAAACGAACCTGATAAGCTTTTTCATAAAACCTCCATAGAAAGAGAAAGGGGGAGACCCTTATGGGTCTGCACGACGGACACCGGCAACGGCTGCTCCAGCGCTTTTTGCGGGAAGGGCTGGACGGCTTTGACGAGCACAATATTCTGGAGCTGCTGCTGTTTTACGCCATCCCGCGGAAGGATACCAACGAGCTGGCCCACCGGCTGATGGACGATTTCGGCAGCCTGGCCGGCGTTTTGGACGCCTCTGCCCAGGAGCTGCGGCAGGTGGAGGGGATCGGGGAGAACGCGGCGGCCTTTCTTAAGCTGCTGCCGGAGCTGACCCGGGTCTATTACAGCCAGAAGCAGCAGGAGCTCTGCCTGGATTCCACCGAAAAGGCGGGGCGCTTTCTGCTGCCCCGCTTCATCGGGCGGCAGGAGGAGACCGTTCTGCTCACCTGTCTGGACGGAAAGTGCCGGGTGCTCAGCTGCACGGTGCTCCACAAGGGCAGCCTCAATTCCTCCGAGGTGAATGTGCGCAAGCTGCTCTCCTCCGCTCTGAAATACAACGCGGCGGCAGTGATCCTGGCCCACAACCATCCCGGCGGCGTGGCTCTGCCCTCGCCGGAGGATCTTTCCACCACCGCCCGGATCAAGACCGCGCTGGAGGCGGCGGACATCCGTCTGCTGGATCATATCATCGTGGCGGACCACGACTATGTTTCGCTGGCGGACAGCGGCTATTGCTGAAGCTCCGGGCTTTTTTGCCTGTTTTCTCCCGCAGGCGGCATTTTGCCGCCTGTTTTGCTTGCAATAGAACGAATGTTCTGCTATACTGAAGAGGTAGGACATTTCATCAGACAGGAGGCGCTTATGCCGGAATTTCGTTTGAAGAGCAGCTATCAGCCTGCCGGCGGACAGCCGGAGGCCATCGAGCAGCTGGTGCGGGGAGCCAGGCTTGGCTTTCCGGAGCAGACCATGCTGGGCGTCACCGGCGCGGGCAAGACCTTCGTCATGGCCAATGTGATCCAGCAGCTCCAGCGGCCCACGCTGGTGCTCACCCACAACAAGACCCTGGCGGCTCAGCTCTGCTCGGAGTTTCGGGAGTTTTTCCCGGAAAACGCGGTGGAGTTTTTCGTTTCCTATTATGATTATTACCAGCCGGAGGCCTACATCCCCTCCACAGACACTTATATCGAGAAGGATTCCGATGTGAACGCGGAGCTGGACCGGCTGCGCCACAGCGCCACCTCCAGCCTGTTTGAGCGGCGGGACGTGATCATCGTGGCCAGCGTCTCCTGCATCTATTCTCTGGGCAACCCCATCGACTACGCCAACATGGTGATCTCCCTGCGGGTGGGGCAGGAGCGGGACCGGGACAAGCTCTGCGCCAAGCTGGTGGAGCTGCAGTATGAACGCAACGACATCAATTTCGAGCGCAACCGCTTCCGTGTCCGGGGCGACACGCTGGAGATCCATCTGGCCTATACCGATGAATACGCCCTGCGCATCGAATTTTTCGGCGACGAGATCGACCGCATCGCGGAGATCAACCCCATCACCGGCGCGCCCCTGCGGTTCGTGGACCATGCGGCCATCTATCCTGCCTCCCATTATGTCACACCCCGGGACAAAATGGAAGAGGCCCTGCGGGATATCCAGACGGAAATGGAGGCCAGTGTCAAATATTTTGAGGAAAACAACAAGCTCATCGAGGCCCAGCGCATCCGCCAGCGGACGGAATACGACATGGAGATGCTCCGGGAGATCGGCTTCTGCTCCGGCATTGAGAATTACAGCAGGGTCATGTCCCGCCGTGCGCCGGGCAGCGCGCCCTATACGCTGCTGGACTATTTCCCCAAGGATTATCTCATGTTCATCGACGAATCCCATGTGATGCTGCCCCAGCTGCGGGCCATGTACCACGGCGACCGGGCCAGAAAGGAGATGCTGGTGAACTACGGCTTCCGCCTGCCCTCCGCCTTTGACAACCGGCCGCTTAGCTTCGAGGAGTTTCAGCAGCGGACCCATCAGGTGGTCTATGTTTCCGCCACTCCCGGCGAATATGAGCGCTCCCGCTCCAGCCAGATCGTGGAGCAGATCATCCGCCCCACCGGCCTTCTGGATCCGGAGGTGGAGGTACGTCCGGCGGAGGGGCAGATCGATGATCTCATCGCCGAGATCAAGGCCCGGGAGGCGAAAAACCAGCGGGTTCTGGTGACCACGCTCACCAAGCGCATGGCGGAGGATCTGACGGATTATCTCACCCAGCAGAATATCAAGGTGAAATATATGCATCATGATATCGACACCATCCAGCGCATGACGCTGCTGCGGGATCTGCGGCTGGGCGAGTTTCAGGTGCTGGTGGGCATCAACCTGCTGCGGGAGGGCCTGGACCTGCCGGAGGTCTCGCTGGTGGCCGTTCTGGATGCGGACAAGGAGGGCTTTCTCCGCTCGGAGACCGCCCTCATCCAGACCATCGGCCGGGCCGCCCGCAACGCGGAGGGCAAGGTCATCCTCTACGGTGAGACCGTGACGCCCTCCATGCAGGCGGCCATAGACGAGACCAACCGCCGCCGGGCCGTTCAGTCCGCCTTTAACCGGGAGCACGGCATCACCCCCAAGACCGTTTACAAGAGCGTCCGGGACATCATCGAGATCTCCCACGATGCCTCCGCCAAGCTGCCCCAGGCCAGCCGAAAAAAGCTGAGTCTTTCCGCCATGGAGGACGAGATCCACCGTCTGGAGCGCCAGATGAAGGAGGCCTCCAAGATGCTGGAGTTTGAATATGCCGCCGTCCTGCGGGACCAGATCCGGGACCTGCGGCGGCAGCAGGAGGAAGCACAGAAAACCAAAAAAGACCGGTAAACCGAATCGAGGAAATGATTATTATGCAGGATTCCATCATCATCAAGGGCGCCCGCGCCCACAATCTGAAAAACGTGGATGTGACCATCCCCCGCAACAGGCTGACGGTGATCACCGGCATCTCCGGCTCCGGCAAGAGCAGCCTTGCCTTCGACACCATCTATGCCGAGGGGCAGCGGCGGTATGTGGAGTCGCTCTCCAGCTATGCCAGGATGTTTCTGGGACAGATGGAAAAGCCCGATGTAGACTCCATCGAGGGCCTCTCCCCCGCCATCTCCATCGACCAGAAGACCACCTCCAAAAACCCCCGCTCCACCGTGGGCACCGTTACGGAGATCTACGATTATCTCCGCCTGCTCTGGGCGCGGATCGGCGTTCCCCACTGCCCCAAGTGCGGCAAGGAGATCCGCCAGCAGACGGTGGACCAGATCATCGACCAGCTGATGGCCCTGCCCCAGGGCTCCCGCATCTCCATTCTTGCGCCGGTGATCCGGGGACGGAAGGGCGAATATCAGAAGGTCTTTGACGACGCCCGCCGGGGCGGCTTTTCCCGGGTGCGGGTCGATGGCAGCCTTTATGACCTGAGCGAAGAGATCAAGCTGGACAAAAACAAAAAGCACCATATTGAGATCGTGGTGGACCGGCTGGTGATCAAGCCGGAGATCACCCAGCGGCTCACAGACTCGGTGGAGACCGCCACCCATCTTTCCGGCGGACTGGTCATCGCCGACCGGATGGGCGAGGGCGATCTGGTCTTTTCCCAGAACTATGCCTGTCCGGACTGCGGCATCTCCATGGAGGAGCTGACGCCCCGGATGTTTTCCTTCAACAACCCCTACGGAGCCTGTCCGGAATGCGATGGGCTGGGCGTAAAAATGGAGATCGACCCGCTGCGCATCGTGCCCAACGGGCGGCTCTCGCTGAATCAGGGGGCGCTGCAGGCCTCCGGCTTTATGACGCTGGACGAAAAGAGCATCTCCCGGACCTATCTCCGGGCCATGAGCGAAAAATACGGCTTTTCTCTGGACACCCCCTGGGACGAGCTGGATCCTGCCGCAAGGCAGAAGATCCTCTACGGCACCGGCAGCGACAAGCTGGAGGTGCGTTTTTCCTGGGAGGGCGGAAAGCTGCGTCCCCGGCCCTTTGAGGGCATCATCCCCAACCTGCAGCGCCGCTACCGGGAGAGCGCCAGCCAGGCCCAGAAGGACGAGATCGAAAGCTGCATGAGCGCCATCCCCTGCGCCTGCTGCCATGGAAAGCGGCTGAAGAAGGAGGTCCTTGCCGTTACTGTGGGCGGCGAGAGCATCGCCGACTTCACCGACCGCTCCGTCACCCGGGCGCTGGATTTTGTCAACGGTCTTTCCCTGACGCCCCGGGAGCACCAGATCGCCGACCTGATCCTCAAGGAGATCCGTTCCCGGCTGCAGTTTTTGCAGAACGTGGGCCTGGAATATCTGACCCTTTCCCGCTCCGCGGGGACCCTTTCCGGCGGCGAGAGCCAGCGCATCCGCCTGGCCACCCAGATCGGCTCCTCGCTGATGGGCGTTTTGTATGTATTGGACGAGCCCTCCATCGGCCTGCACCAGCGGGACAACGACAAGCTGCTGGCCACGCTGCAGCGGCTGCGGGATCTGGGCAACACGCTGATCGTGGTGGAGCACGATGAGGACACCATGCTTGCCGCCGACCATATCATCGACGTTGGCCCCGGAGCCGGCGTCAACGGCGGCCGGATCATTGCCGCCGGCACGGCGGAGGAGATCATGCAGTGTCCCGACTCCCTCACGGGGCAATATCTCTCCGGGACAAAGCGCATCCCCCTGCCGGAGCATCGCCGGGCAGGCAGCGGCCAGCGGCTCACCGTCCGGGGCGCGGCAGAAAACAATCTTCGGCATATCGACGCCTCCATCCCGCTGGGGACCTTCACCTGCGTCACCGGCGTTTCCGGCAGCGGCAAAAGCAGCCTGATCAACGAGATCCTTTATAAGGCGCTGGCCGCTCAGCTCAACGGCGCCCGGACCCGCCCCGGCAAGCACGACGGCATCGACGGTCTCTCCCAGCTGGACAAGGTCATCAGCATCGACCAGAGTCCCATCGGCCGGACGCCCCGCTCCAACCCCGCCACCTATACCGGCCTGTTCGGCGATATCCGGGAGCTTTTTGCCCAGACGCAGGACGCCAAGGCCCGTGGCTACGGCCCGGGACGCTTTTCCTTCAATGTCCGCGGCGGCCGCTGCGAGGCCTGTCAGGGCGACGGTCTCATCAAGATCGAGATGCACTTTCTGCCGGACATCTATGTGCCCTGCGAGGTCTGCAAGGGCAAGCGCTACAACCGGGAGACGCTGGAGGTCCGCTACAAGGGAAAAAACATCTATGAGGTGCTGGACATGACGGTGGCGGAAGCCCTGCCCTTCTTCGATGCCCTGCCCAAGCTCCGCAAAAAGCTCCAGACCCTTTACGATGTGGGCCTTTCCTATGTAAAGCTGGGGCAGTCCTCCACAACGCTGTCCGGCGGCGAGGCCCAGAGAGTCAAGCTGGCCGCCGAGCTGGCCCGCCGGGCCACCGGCCGGACCATCTATATCCTGGACGAGCCCACCACCGGCCTGCACAGCGCCGACGTGCACAAGCTCATCGAGGTGCTGCAGCGGCTGGTGGAGAGCGGCAACACCGTGGTGGTCATCGAGCACAATCTGGATGTGATCAAGACGGCGGACTGGCTGCTGGATCTTGGCCCGGAGGGCGGAGACCGGGGCGGCGCCATCGTGGCGCAGGGCACGCCGGAGCAGGTGGCCCGGGCGAAAGGCTCCTATACGGGGCAGTACCTGAAAAAGGTCCTGGAACGGGACCGGGCGAGATCGGAGCAGTCTCCGGAGGACTGCGTGCTCAGAGGCTGGAGCCCCACCATGAAGCCGTCTACCGACGCCGTATAGACCGCGCCGCCGATGACCTTTTTCCGGCAGACCAGCACATCCGCCAGCACCGTCTCCTCCCCGGGGTAATTGGTGATCTCAAAGGTCATCAGCTCCACCCGCTTGCCCGCGAAGCCGGCCAGATCATAGCCGCAGGCCTTCTGCATCTCGTTGTAGGTCTCGTAGACCGCGTCGAAGCTCCGGGGGATCACGACCCTTCTGCACTCCGCCGAGTCCTCGTCCACCTGATAGCCCAGCGTTTCCAGAAACCGGGCGCAGTCCGTCTGATCCCGGATGCGCGGCTCGGCCGGCGCGCCGGTCTGCCGGGTCTCCCGGGAGGGGATCAGCAGGATCAGCAGGGCGATCAGCGCGGCAGCCGCAAGGATCGCCGCCGCGATATGCTTTTTGGTCAGTCTGAATGTGTAGATATTCATTTCGTCACCTCCGCAGTTCACCTTATGCGGAAGGGGACGAAGGCATGCCTGTTTCAGCCCGTCAGGAGCCGTAATCCTCCAGCAGGGCCGCCAGCTCCTCCGGCGTGTTTACCGGGATGCCCTGCGCCAGCGCGGCCCGATCTGCCTCCGGCAGGGCGTCGGCCGGCATCTCCAAAACGGTCTCCGGCGTCGCCGCGCCCTGATGGAACACAGCCACATGCCCCTGCCAAAGGCCCACTGTCCAGCAGGCCGTCCGGTCGGCAGGCTGCGCCTCCTGCCCCTGCGCTGCGGGCAGGCCCGCCGTCTGAACGCTTTGGTCCTGCTCCGGCATCCGGTCTGGACGGGCCAGCAAAAGCGCCGCCGCAGCCACCGTCAGTGCCGCAGCCGCCGCCAGCATTTTCCGGGATCTCATGCTACCAACTCCTTTGGCTTCAGTGTTCCCGCCCGCCGGCAGGATATACGCCGCCGGCGCCTTTGTCCCGCCGTGTGCGGCGGTTCTTTGAAATGTTACCAAATTTTAAGATGAAATTTCCCGCGGGGTGTGTTATAATATAATTATTATGACCTCTGCGGCGGCACTTTTTTCCGCCGCCTGCGCCTGCGGCTCCCCGGAGCGGCGCGAAAGGAGAATCACCTTGAAGAACGAAGCAGTGAAAAAAAAGCGGAATATCGGCCGGTCCATCCTGATCGTCCTGCTGAGCATCCTGCTGATCGGCATGACCACCGCAGCCATCTGCGGCGTGATCTTTGCCATGTATATCAAAAAATATATCAGCAACGATGTGGAGATCTATCTGGACAGCTACCGGCTGAATCTCACCAGCTTTCTCTATTACATCGACCCGGACACCGGCGAGGAGGTCCCCTATGAGACCCTCCACGGCGTGGAGGACCGGGTCTGGGTGGATCTGGACGACATCCCCAAGCAGCTGCAGCTGGCCTTTATCTCCGTGGAGGACGATACCTTCTACACCCACCACGGCGTCAACTGGCGGCGCACCATCGGCGCGGGCCTGAATTATCTGCTGCACTTCCGGGATAATTTCGGCGGCGGCTCCACCATCACCCAGCAGCTGATCAAAAACCTCACCGGCGACGACGATACCTCCGTCAAGCGCAAGCTGCGGGAGGCCATGCGCGCGCTGGAGCTGGAAAAAAACTATGAAAAAGACGACATCCTGGAGATGTATCTCAATACCATCTATTTCGGGCAAAACGCTTACGGCGTCAAGCAGGCGGCCAAGACCTACTTCAACAAGGAGCTCAGCGAGCTGACGCTGGCGGAATGCGCCGCCCTGGCAGGCACGGTGAAAAACCCCTACGGCTACGATCTGAAGCGCTTTCCGGAGGCCAATGCCCAGCGGCGCGAGGTGGTGCTCAAGCGCATGGTGGACTGCGGCAACCTTTCGGAGGAGGCCCGGCAGGCCGCCCTCAAGGAGGATGTGCAGGCCTGGCGCGACACCGGCGAGGACACCGGCGACAGCGGCGACGACCAGTATCAGAGCTATTTTACCGACGCCGTCATCCGGCAGGTGCTGGCCGATCTGCAGAGCGAGCTGGGCTACAGCAAAAATATGGCCCTGCAGCTGCTCTACAGCGGCGGTCTGAAGGTCGTCACCACCGTAGATCCGGACATTCAGGCCAAGATGGACGCCGTCTTCCAGGACGAAGAGAACTTCCCCGGCGGCCTGGGCAGCGACGGCACCTATCCCCAGGCCTCCATGGTGCTGATGGATCCCTACACCGGCCATGTGAAGGCCCTTTACGGCGGGCGCGGCGAAAAGGAGGGCGACCTGGTGCTCAACCGGGCCACCCAGACCTACCGCAGCCCCGGCTCTGCCATCAAGCCCATCACCGTTTATTCCCCCGCGCTGGAATACGGCGTGATCACGCCCATCTCCGTGGTGGACGACGCCCCCAAAGACTTTACCGTCCGCGGCAATGGCGAGGGCTGGCCCTACAACGAAAACCGCAAATACAGCGGCCAGACCACCATCCTCACCGGTATCGCAAAATCGCTGAACACCGTGGCGGTGGATGTGCTCACCCGGGTGGGGACCCAGCGCTCCTATGACTGGGCCACCAAAAACCTCGGTCTGACCACGCTGGTGGAATCCCTGGACAAGACCCAGAAGGACGGCACCGTCAAGACCTACAGCGACATCGACATCAGCCCCCTTTCCATGGGCTCGCTGACCCGGGGCGTTTCCGTTCTGGAGATGACCGCCGCCTACAGCGCCTTTGTCAACGACGGACAGTATACCACCCCCGTTCTCTATACCAAGGTCTATGATTCCGACGGCAATGTGCTTCTGGACAATCAGCCCGTCACCACGGTGGCCATGTCTACCAAGACCCGGGACTATATGATCCAGCTGCTCACCAATGTGGTGAAAAACGGCACCGGCCGCAAGGCGGCCATCAGCGGCATCGAGACCGGCGGCAAGACCGGTACCACCAGTGCCGACTGCGACCGCTGGTTCGCCGGCATCACGCCCTATTACACTGCCGTGGTCTGGTTTGGCTACGACGCGCAGCAGAGCCTGCAGAAGTTTTCCACCAACCCGGCGCTGGAGCTCTGGCAGCGGGTCATGTCCAGCGTTTTGGAGGGCAGGGAGGCCGCCTCCTTTGAGCTGAGCACGCCCATGACCAAGGTGAGCTACTGCCTGGACTGCGGTCTGCTGTCCACGGATCTGTGCTCCATCGACGTGCGGGGCAGCCGGGTGGCCACCGCCTATCTGGCCATGGAGGACATCCCCAAGCGCAGCTGCACCTGTCACACGCAGGTGGAGCTGGATTCCGTCACCGGATGCATCGCCACGGAATACTGCCCCTCGGAAAACCGCACCACGGTCAGCCTGCTGAACTATCAGCGGGCCTATCCCTCCGCGGTGACCGTGGCCGATCAGGCATACTGCCTGCCCTATCAGCTGACGGAGGAGCAGCTGGCCCAGGGTCTGCAGATCCCCTCGCCTGCTACCTATCAGGTGTGTACTGAGCACACAGCCCCCGCAGAGGTCCCCGATCCCTGGGACGATCCCAACGACCCCCTGTGGCCCTGGGATGAGGATCCGGATCAGCCGGACGACCCGGACGATCCGACTGCGCCCGACCAGCCCGACACGCCGGACGATCCCGACACACCGAACGATCCCGACCCGTCCGATCCCTCCGGACAGGACGACAGCAGCGCCGGCGGTAGCTCCTTCTGGGATTGGCTCCGCCCGTGATCCCCGTCATTCTTTCCCCGGCGCAGAGGCTCTGCGCCGGGGCTTTCTCTTTTTCCCGGCCCGCCCGGACAAAGAAAAAAGCCTGCGCTTGGGGCACCCTCCGTAAGGAAGGTGCCCCAACTGCTTTACATTTGACTCCTTTTCGGATTGTGTTGTCACAATCCGATGCTCGCTATCCCTATGGACTCGGTGACGTATGCTTCGTATTATTTGTTTATAACTTCTTTGTACCAAGTTGGAACGGGTTTTGTCATATTATCATACCAACTTAGTACATCTTTTGCTTGATTTACCATTACTTGAATTTGGCTCTGACCAAAAGAAATTGCCCAAGGCACAGAAGATAAAGTATTACTGCTGATATAAAGTGCGAGCAACTCCCAAAACTGAACCGGCACATCATTATCGAAGTACCCGTTTACCATTCCGGTTGCAAATAAAGGAGAAGCTTGAGCACACCACACAATGCGGTTAAATTCTTCCCACGGATCTCCAAAGTCATTTCTGTTAAAATCAATAATGTAAAGTTGCTTATCATTCCCTATCATCATATTGCCGATATGATAATCTCCGTGCTGATAAGTTCGAGGGCGACCGATGAGTAAATATCTGTGAGCATTAATGTAATCAATGAAGGCTTGCCCATTTTCGTACTTGATAGGACATTCTTCATACATTTTGATTTTGCGGTCTGCTTTACGATTAAAGTAAATTTCCCAATCTTCTATTCCTTTGGGAGCTGGGATTTTGTGAATCTCCTTCAGTATTCTTCCCGCTTCAAAACCATAAGAATATTGTTCTTCGCATGTTAAATTATGTACATTTTCTTCTACATCAACGCCATCTATCCAAGTTTGAATAGAATAAACTCCTTCATCAGATGTACCGAACTCTAAAGGTTTGCACATTGGCACACCGAGAGTTGCTACCTGACTCATAAGTTCATATTCACTTTTCTTTCTGTCATACTGTTCAATCGGAGAAACACGAAGCAAAAATCTTTTTCCTTGTTCGTCAGTAAGACAGTATTTTTTATCTTCTGACCAACCTTTATCTATTAGTTGCTTTGTAATAAACTTATGTTGTGGCACAGTCTTTCCCTCCTTCAGATAGCAAATAGTTATTTGCTATCTGAAAATTATTATATCATAAAATGATTTTTCCGCAAACCAGTCATTTTGACGACTTACAAAAGCAAAAAGGGAAACGACTTCCTTGCGAAGTGTTTCCCTTCCGCAGACTTTTTCGACAGGCCGGCTTTTCTGTTCTTCTCTGTTTTGCGGCGGCTTATTCCGCCTTGCCCTGCGGCAGCGCAGGACTCTCCGGGCAGAGGGGCAGAGTGATCTCCGCCAGAAAGCGCCTGGCCTCCTGATGGATCTCAAACTCGCCGCCCATCTGACGAATGACCTTCCGGCAGGTCTGCAGCCCGATGCGGGTGCTCTCCGCGCCGGTGGGCCGGGCGGGAACGCTGTTCAGCAGATCCAACTTGAGCTTCTCCCCTTCCGTGCGGCACATCACCGTCACCCGGCCGCCGGGGTCGGCATGCTTCTGAATGTTGACGAAGAGATTATCCAGCACCCGCTGGAAATACTGCACGTCCAGCCGCACCCTGCAAGGCTCCTGCAGGGCGATGCTCTGCACCTGAAAGCCCTTCTCCCGCAGCTGGATCACCTGATCGCCCAAAAGCTGCTCCAGCAGGATCACCGCATCGTATTCCTCCAGCTGAAGGTTCATGTCCTTCTGGCCGAAGACCAGGAAATAGCGGAACAGCTCGTCGGTGAGCACCTTCAGCTGCTGGGCCTTCTCCCGGCCAGCGGAGAGATAGCGGCGCATCTGCTCCTCGTTTTGATACTGGCCGCCCTCCAGCAGGTCCAGATAGCCGATGAGAGCGGTGAGCGGCGTGCGGATATCGTGCGAGATGGCGGTGATCAGGCCGGAGTTGGCCTGCCAGGCGTCCTGCTCGTTCTGCATCTGCTGGATGATGGCGCGGCGCATCCGCTCCACCGACTGGGCCAGCTCGCCGATCTCGTCCTTCCGGTCGCTGCGGATGACGGTGCCCTGGCTGCCCTGCTCCACCCACTGTACCTCCCGGGAAAGGCGCACGATGGCCCGGGTCACCCGGCTGTTATGGTAAAGATTCACCGCCAGCAGCACCACGCAGGCCAGAGCCAACGCCGCCATGACAGAAAGATCGTAATAGAGCGTCTCGGAAAACTCCGTGATGGCCACCCGAAAGACGCCATCGGCAAACTGCAGCCGGTAATAGCCGTCCTCATCCGGCAGGAGACTGTCTGACCCGGCGGTATTGGAGATGGCGTTGTAGCGGGTCTGGTCCAGAATGTCCACATCGTAGCCATCGGTCTCCAAAATGGGGTGTTCTCCCTGATAGACGGAGAGATAGACATATTTTTCCTGCCGGGCCCAGATGCGCAGGGCCTCGGAATCCGTAGAGCGCAGCCCGTTTTCCTCCACATAGCTGCTGAGGCTCTGCACATAGCGCATCTCCCGCTTGAGACAGGCCTCTTCAGAAAGATAAACGTCGTTCAGCAGCGTCCGCCCCGCCAGAAGGCCGCAGAAAAACACCGCCAGCGCCAGGCACAGCGAAAGCAGCTGCACCAGAAGCAGCTGGGCGTTCAGCGACAGGCGTCCGTCATGTTTCATCCAGCTGATACCCCTTTCCCCAGACCGTGCGGATCAGCTGTGGATCGGTATAGTCCGCCTCCAGCTTTTTCCGCAGGTTCAGGATGTGGACCATCACGGTGTTGGTGGCGGAGGGAAGATATTTTTCCTTCCAGACGCCCTCGTAGAGCCTTCTGGCGTCCAGCACCTCGCCTGGATGGTCCAGAAAAAACTGCAGGATATCGAGTTCCTTATTGGTCAGGGGCACTACCTCGCCCCGATGGAGCACATAGCCCTTCTCCGGGCAGAGCACCAGCGTCTTTTCCTGCTGCTTCTGGGGCTTGCCCTGATAGACCCGATAACGGCGCAGCAGAGAATTGACCTTCATCAAAAGCTCCGCCTGGGAAAAGGGCTTGCCCAGATAATCGTCGCCGCCGGAGGTGTAGGCCTCATCCTTGTCGCTCTCCATGGTCTTGGCCGTCAGAAACAGAATGGGCGCGGCGCTGAAGCGCCGGATCTCCCGGCAGGCCTCCACGCCGGAAAGCCCGGGCATCATGATGTCCAGGATGATCAGATCCACCTCCGGATGGGCCTTCACATAGTCGATGGCCTCCGCTCCGTTGGCGGCGCAGTCTACGCTGTAGCCCTTGCTCTCCAGCAGGATCCGGACGATCTCGCGGATGTCCTGCTCATCGTCCACTGCAAGGATATGGATATTCTCATTCATCCCGAAGCTTCCTTTCCCGTCCCGGCGCTTTTTTGTGCTGCGGCCCGACCGTTGGGTGTATTCTATCACAGTTTCCGGAAAAGCACACGCTTTTTCCGGCGGCTTCAGAATTATTAAGAACCGCCGGGGCGGGGAAATCGCGAATTTTGTCAAAGTTCTTTCACAATTCTGCTCTTTACAGGGCTTTTTGCTTTTGCTATAATGATTTTGAATAAAAAAATACCATCCCACATCAGAGAGGAGCGGTCTTATGTTCAAACATACATCTCCCGAGGCTCTGCCCGCCATGCAGGCCCAGGGCAACCACATCAAGCTCACCACCCACGGGGACTTTGCCCGGGGCGCCATGCTGAATCTTTCCTTTGCCGACCGTCTGGGCGACGGCGCGGTCCGCCTGAAAAAGGAGGGCGAGGGCGTCTTTTTGACCCCTGTGATCCAGACGGAAAAGCCCTTCAACGACCTGGTGGCCTCCTGGAACACGGAGACGCCGCTGGGCACCGAGGTGGAGATCCTGGGCCGGGTCTATCTGCCGGAATATGACGGCTGGACCGACCGGGAAAACCGCACCTATGACGGCTGGACCGATTGGATCACCTGGGGCGCATGGAGCACCCATATCGCCCGCGCCTGCCCGGAATGCGAGGATTCTCACCCCCGGAAGGACAGCGAGGAGCGCAACGGCTGGGCCTTTGCTTATTCCAAGTCCGGCTACGGCGACAGCTCGCTGAACGTGCGCGGCAGCTTTACGGCCTCCGCCTTCCAGCTGAAGGCCGTTCTCCGGGCCAAGGAGGGCTGCGACGGTCTGCCCTCTCTGCGGCTGCTGGCCGCCACCTGGAAAAACACCAACAGCGAAACCTGGCAGGATGAATGTTCCTATCCGGAGGAGCCGGTACAGGCGGCGGAATCCGTCCTGCTGAACACGCCGGCCATCTCCCAGATGGTGCGCGATCCCGCCTTTGCCCATGTGATCTGCTCCGCCACCTGCGCCACCATGCTGATGGACGGTCAGGGCGCAGATCTGCTGCCTGAGGACGTGACGCTGCTGAACTATGACTATGGCTTCGGCGGCAACGGCAACTGGAGCTTCACCTGCGCCGCCGCCGGCGCTTACGGCTATGAGAGCTACGTTTCCTATTCCAGCTTCTCTGCCCTGCGGCAGGAGCTGACCAAGGGCTTCGGCGTGGCCCTGTCCGTGAAATACAGCAACAAGGAGGACGATGACCAGCCCTATCTGGAAAACGCCCCCTGCCACACCAACGGCCATCTGATCACCATCGTAGGCTATTATTACAGCAAGCAGCTGGAGGAATACGTCTACTGTGCCAACGATCCCGCCGCCGATTCCGATGGCGCCGTGGCCCACCGGGAATACCGCCAGTCTCAGCTGGACAAGTGCTGGTATCGCCGGGCCGCTTACTTCATCCATAAGAAGGAGGCCGGGGCAGGCCTGTTTGTGCGGGACTATGTCTCCGCCGTTCTGATGCCCGTAAAGGAGCAGCCCGGCGTCTGGGCGCTGGTGGCAGACGACAGTCTGCTGCAGATCCCTGCGGACTTCCAGGAAAACAAGCGCGCCTCCTTTGGCCAGCACGGCACCATCTGCTATTACGCGGAGGACGAGCTGACAGACATTCCGGATACCTGCCGGAGAGTTACCGCCAACCATGTGTTCCGTTACGATGGCATCGGCATCACGCCGGAGGGCTATCTGACCTTTGAAGAAGAGACGCTGGAGAAGCTTCTGGCCGCCGGCAAGCGGGTGCGCCTGCTGGTGCTGGACAACTGCGACACGGTCTATACCGCCTCCGTCACCACCCAGGAGCAGTTTGACCCGGCCCAGCTCGCCGCCGCGGAGGACGAAGACGCTCACCGGCAGGAGGTCGTGCGCAAGGCCAGAAGGACGCTTGCCATCACCGGCGGCGTTCTGGCTGCCGCAGCCGCCGCCTTCGGCGTTCGTCAGCTGCTGCGCCGGAGAAAGAAATAAACCTATCCGCCCTGCGGGAGCCGGATAGCGAAAAAGTCTGCGGAAACGCAGACTTTTTCTTATGCAGCGGTTTCTTTTTCTTCAGCCCAGCGCCACGTCCAGCACCATCATG
>ERZ808252.966-NODE-966-length-23762-cov-12.023875_pt1 | contig 23762 bp, 27 predicted proteins | sample MGYA00521242_ERZ808252 | MGnify/ENA primary metagenome ERZ808252 (study PRJEB31516, sample SAMN03275581) | gut metagenome | biome: mammalia-associated habitat; material: feces | host: Papio cynocephalus | place: Kenya | collected 2012-08-07 ...
ATGTCCAGTTCTAGGTTGCGTCAATGTTAATGTGCCATTACGCCAAGTCTGAGATAAGTTAATACCCTCAGCAATTAACATACTTGTCTGCACATAAGGGTTCTTAAATAACATTTTCTGTTCACTTGTCATAAGCTCATACTTTGCATTATCCATTTTCTTTTCAAGTTGCAACTCATCTTCAAGAAGTCTTAACGTTCCATTATTTAATGCTTTCCATAATGACTTCCACATATTTGAGTTAAGTTCTGTTGTTGCACGCATAGGAATAAGACAAGGTATTGCCTCAGGGTCAACTGTACGCTGTCTATACTCATTAATCTTACCTTGTGCAACAAACTGTAAATCCATTTCGTTACAAAGTCCAAAGCCGTGTGAGTTCCAAACAGTACGCTCAGGATGCTGCCAAGGAGTTGTTAAAGAGTTAAAATAATTCTCCCCCCCAGAGTTTACGTCAAAGATAATATAATCTATGTCTAAGTCCCAGTAAAGTTCCCTCATTCTTTGTTGAACGGCTTTGTCATCTCCACCACTCATACTATCGAGATATTCTAAGTTTCTTGAAACTGTACCATCTTGTTTGCAGATAACACAAATAACAGCTAATGCACATCTATCCGCTTCTTCCGCCTTACCCTCAGCGTTTTCAGTAAACGCCAAGTCAACCGCAAGAATACGATATTCATTGGCTTTCTTTCTGCGGTTCTTATGGTCTACACCCGCATTAAATTCTGAGTTAGTTGGTGGTCTAAGTGCTTTTGTTAATATCTGGTTCTTTTGGAACATATCAAGTGTAAAATATGCCCCATCAGCCTCTCCAACCATTTCATTAAGTGCTTCCATACGAAACGCCAGCTCGTCAGAACCGCTCTTAGACTTACGATATTCAGTCCAAGTTTTTATACCATGATAAATTGCAACAAATATATCTCCTGCATAAAAGTTATATTCATCGTGTCTATCATTATAGCAATTTGTAACACATTTCTTAAATGCAGTCCATATCCAATGTGACTTGAAATGTGCTGAAGTTAAAAATATTTCTTTTGCCTTATCAGCATAAACTTCATCTTGATACTCAGGAAGCCCACGATAAGGAACATTTCTAGGTCGAAGCATTTCTCTAAAGATTGAGTCGTACTTACTCTTTGTCAAAGCTCTTGCTTCTTCTGCTATTAAGATACAGCATCTGTTACCACGAGCAGATTCCTCCTCAGGTAAAACTTTAATGCTTGACCCATTCCACGCATACATACACCTACAGTCATTCTCGTTCCTAAACCATATCAACCCATCTTCCTTCATTTGTCGTAAAATAGGCGAAAGCGACATCATTTCTTTTTCAATCTTTTCTGTGATGATAAGATTTGCCTGCCTAATCGCCGATGAAACTATGACAATTTCATTATTTGAATATAGAAGTAGCATAGCCGTGGAGTAGAGCGCACATGAGAAGGTTTTCTTTTTGTTTTAACAGCAGGCTTTTTATCCTGCTCTCTTATACTTGTACCTCATTGTATAAGAATAGAGTACATTTTCACGCTATTGCACGATGCGTGTGGGGCACTCTTGGTGGTATTATATTCTGTCAATAGTTTCAACCACTACTCGTTACGGTGACTAGAAGTGTTATCTTCTAATTTACCTCGGTGTTGTCCTAAAAGAGGTGGAGTTTCACCGATTTTGCCCCATCCATGATTAAGTTATTCGTGCTTATACTTAATCCAAGCAATATAAAGTATTAAATTTATCAAATTTTCTATCTAAATAAATATTACAATCTTGATATAAGTACTTAAATATTAACTCACAAGCTCTAATTTTTCCCCAAAAAATTTGTTTCGCCTTGTTTCCATCTCTTGATTGTATTACAACTTTTGTAATGCTTAATTCTCTACACAACACATCTCTTAATCCACTTAAAAATTTTTCCGTTCCCATAAATGATAAGGAAACTCTTTTCTTTTCGTGATTAATGTGTATACAACCATCTCCATCAAAATAACCTCTTATAAAATGTCTTATAAGATGGTCGGGAACAATATCAGAAGTCGGAAAATCTAATATTAATGATTTATTAGGAGTGCAACCTAATCTATTCAAATCCTCACAAATTTCACGATTACAAAACGTGACTTGATTGTTATAAAATACTTTTCCATTCAGTTTTGTTTCTCTGTCTCTTATTATTGTGTCAGATTGCAAACTATTTTTTAATTTATATAAATGTTCTTTATCCACTCTAGCCAAACTAACTGATAGCACATAGTTCATCTTTCCCGATGTTTTGTTGCGTTTTATTCTATTGCAACCATCGGCATAAAGAAAGCCTAGCCAATATGCTTTCCATTCATTATCAATTTGTTTAAAATAGTCTTGATTAATATAGTATTTTCCATATCTGCTTTTATATAAATTCTCAATATCAACCTTTGGTTCGTATTCTTTGTTTACACCATAATATTTATTTGTTTTAATTCTTTTTTCTTTGACTAATTTATCAAAATAAAATGGGTTGGAATATCTCGCATCTACCACTTGTTTCCTTATTCCTTGCCCACTAGCGTAATTATGAACTTGCCTGTACTCTAATCCAAGATATTTACATATTTCATTAGTACGCATAAAAGGATAATTTTTTTTAATATATTCCTTTTGTTCTTTTGTTAATCTCCGTTCTTTCATGTGTGGTAAACCTCACTTTTTATAATACTTTATTTTTTTACTTATTCCCCTGCTACATATCGCCCAAAATGTCTGGCTGACTCCCATTAGATACAACATAATATGTTGAAATGGTCGCAATTTAATCCTCAACCGTTGTTCGATATAAATATTTATATTTCTACGATAACACGTAGCCCATTGTTTAACCCGTTTTTTCTTATCTTGTTCACTAAGTTTTTTAGGTCTATTAGCCTCACGTTTTCTGCGTTGAGCAAGGACTCCCCAATATTTTCCCTCCTGTAATACGGTAGCCTCACTCATCATCGTCACCATACTTGCTATCTTCAGCTATTTCATAATCCTTAGAACCTGTAATTAAATTCTTAATAGGTCTAAGCACCCATTTTATCCAATATTTATGTATTCCAAGCCAATCTTTATACAAGTCTTTATCGGCATAATATTCAGCTGGCTCATAATGTTCCATCATATATATATCGTTTTCAAGATATTTTTCTGCCTCTGTTTTCTCTTTATCAGTCGAAAACTTATCTATCCCAAGCTCCTTTGCAATATTCGCTTTAAGAGCCATATTGGTTTTGACCTCTTCCATATTTTTAACTTTAAGCTCGCAAAGACATAAATCTCGATACCTGCTCGCCTGATACTCAGTAAGTTCCATACCATCAGTGTACACAGTAAATCTATACTCAAGATAGCTTAAATCATCAACACTAAACGAATCGCCCCATAGCATCTTGAGTTCTTTTATCTCGTTTTCACGTTTAAAGTTCGCATCCTGTAATGCCGAAAATTCACCCATACTAACATCAGTATCATTGAAACTTTCCCATTTATCTGTTTTACTGCGTAACATATTGAGCATTTTTATATACTCACCAAGATAATTTATCTTCTTGCCTGCATTTACTTTAATCTTTTCATTCAACCGTTCATACACAGAACTCCTGAATGGAATATTTAAAGCTGCACAAGTGTACCACAATGCTTTCTCAATACTGCTAAACCTACGCAAATTTTTCTGCATTATATCCAATGCACAATCCTTGCAATACAATAAAACCCCATTTCCATGTAGTGGATTAGGGCTTTTATAAAAATCCTCTATTGGTAGATTACGCCTGTGAACTGCACAATAAGAGTCTTTAACATTTTTTGGCACTGCCATAATCTCACCATCCTTTTATTCCTTAATAGTGAGGGTTTAACCTGCCCACCCACAAGGTATCAAAGAAAGGAAATCTATTTCTTGGAAGTATTTACTAAACTTTCAATTCTTGTTGTGAGGTAAGTTTCTAAATCACCAAATGTTTCAACAATATATTTCTGCGCATCAGCCGAAAGTAAACCAATTACATTATTATAACACATCTTAAATGCCTCTTCCTGTGCTTCCTTAGTAAACGCATTTTTCTTCTTGAGCGTGTCAACATAAGTCTGGTTTACAGCAAGTACACAATTTGTAATAGTTTCAGTTATCATATCCGCGTACTTTGTCACAAGCGCATTATCAGCCTCATCTTTAATCTGTGCCGACCTCTTCTTTAAGTAATTGATTGCAAATCCGCATAATGCAGTAAGTAACGCACCTGCAAATGGAGCTAAAATTTCCAATATTTGAGCAACTAATTCATTCATAGTTCTTCATCCTCGCTTTCCACATTTCCTTTATTTTCTATGCACTTGGTTATATTGCCTGCGATAACAATGGAACAACCTGTTGCAATAACCCATTTACCCGCTGAAAATATGTTATTAATCAAAGTATCATTCAAATCTTTGCCAAACCAAGTACTAGTAAACCCTATTGTTATAACAGCCAACCACACAAGCAAAACACCAACAAAGGCGATTTTTCTTGTTTTCCATTCTTTTGGTTGTCTGTTACTAAACTTACGATTAAGCCACTTTACTAATCTGCTTTTTTTATTTGACATAAGTTCCCTTATCTCCTTTTGCACAAATCCATCCGCTTGCAAGTTTTAGATATATTCTGCCTCTGCTATCGTATTGAACATCTTTGCACATGACAGTTGTACCCCTTTTGAGAATTGCCTTGCTGCCACAATCTGCTGTTGCACATTTTTGCAATGCAACAGGTAATTCTCCCCGCCCCAGAACTTTCTTTGAGCCTGCTGCTCTATAAACTCTTCTGTCAGATGTTAATATGTATTTTTTGCCTATAAAATATCCCTCATACAAATCTGCTCTAAATTTATCCCACTCAGCATTTTTAGCTCCAGCCCAATATGCAGGACATTTCTTATGAGTTACATCCCAGTGGCGCAATTGCTCGCTCTGTTTAAACCCGTATTTGATGGCAAGTTTTTTGCCATATTCAACGGCATTCTTTCTAGTTTTTGCCGATATGTTATGCTTGCCATCACGCTTGGTGTCACATAATTCAATACCTATACTATTATAATTCCTGCAATCTTTATGATAATACTTCCCGCCAACGTCGTGACCACAGTGCCACGCAATACGGGTAAATTTTACACTGCAAGTAACACTATCGTCATCTATAAATCTATGCGCTGAGGCTTGTCTGTTAGGACTGGTGAAATAATTAGCATTAGCCTCATCGGTGTCACCATCATTGCCAGTATAATGCCACACACAATACTTAACGGTAGCCATATTTCTACTCTCTCCGTAATTGGATTTATGCGCATAATTCTTTTTAATTACATAGCCCATTTCCTTTTATTTCCTTTCTATAAATTTCCTTACAAATGAAATAAGAGCAGTTTTCGCTGCTCTTATCACATAGGTGGTTCAAAATGATTAAAAGAAAAAACATTTTTGTTGTTAAATTGTTGGGTGCAGGAGGCAGATTCGAACTGCCGTTCTTCAGGTTATGAGCCTGACGAGATACCACTTCTCCATCCTGCGACATTAAACTGCATACAAGATTTATTAGTTTTTTTTATTGCTCTCCCCATCTGAGCTACCCACCGTAATTTCGGTGAGGTGGGACTCGAACCCACGACCTATAGCTTGCCCCAAAAATAATTGCTGTTAAAATCTTTTGCAGTTATAATAGCATTTTTAACTTTTACAAGAATACTATAACTTGTAGGATAATCACCTTCATCTTATAAAGATGTCCATTCAAGTTTATCCGTATGAATGGCTGTTATTGGCAACGGTGGCTGGTGCCGCCCCAGCTAATGTCAGTGTCAAAGACTGATGTGTTATCTGATTCACCACACCGCTATAACATTGCACGAAAGTTTGTTGTCACCACTCCTATACTGGCAAGAAAAAAAGGGGAGGCTGAAAGTAACCCGTTTAATATCAACTTTACGCTTGCTGCTTAACTTTCGTGCAAAGACACCTTTTGTACACTAAGCACATAGGCAATCTATATCAACCATTGGTTCTCTGGTTAATATCTATTCAATATGACAAAATTGGCTCTTTATCTCTTTGTTTGTTGTATAATATGCCAATTTTGTCTCGTAAATCATATCCCACCGCTTTCCAGTGGGGTTGTTCTCGCTTATGTTATATCTATCCCTTTGAGAACCCGCCTTGTTTTTAGCCATCTTCCGCCATATGTCCCATACACATAACACTTAGGTTTCAGATATTAGGATAGAATATGTCGTATATAGTATGTATATGACCAAACTATTTTAATGTGATACATTCGTATCTTGGTGACATAAGCTGCTCAACTAAAACCTCATATGGGTCAAGTTTGCCACTCATTACCATTTTAACTACATTTACGCTAAATCCGCTTACTAATGCAACACCTAATTCATTCTCTTTAACAGGAATACCATTAGTGCGACTATTTACATTCCAGAATACTAACCTTGGCATTTTATAGCCTGCTTCGGTGAATTTTTGCTCAATAGTCTGGAATAATGTTTCATTAGGTCTGCCACACACAGCCATATTAAACTCCATATCTGAGATGACTAATACATTCGCAGGAATGTCATCTTGTGTTGCATTTGATTTAATTGCTGTTTGTAATATTAAGTCAAACGTTGCCCTAATATTCGTAACAGCTACTTCGTTATGCACTCTAGCAATATTTAACTTATCTTTAAGGGTTTCGCCCTGCGATAAATCAACTAGCTGCGGTCTTCCACTAAATGTAATATATTTATCTTTAAACTCACCCCTCGACCTTTCAGCAAAGTATATGGCAAGTGAATTTGCAACTTCTAAAGCAGTCGTTCTAGCTTTTGGATCAACATTAACAGTCATACTGCCCGAACCGTCAGCGACCACAATTGTATTTCCGCAACCCTGTACTAAGTTAGGTAGTGCCTTCCACATTTCCTCAAGAGTTATATCGACTTTACTTATAGGCTTCCACAAGTCTATTCCATATTTATGTACAATATCGTGCGGAAACGCTACGCTTGAATTTATCTTAACTTCGCCTTTCTGAAGTTTATCAAGGTATTCAGTTCTACGGGCTTCATCGTGCCTCATAAATGCATCTTTATAGATAAGATTTGCCTTGGTTGGCACTGCTGAATAATCTATCTTATCCCATTCGTTTGCACACATTTTTCTCTCAACGATATTAAGATATTTTCTAAGTGCCGATAAAGACTGTCTATACTGCTTTGATGATAGCCCAAACCCTTTTCTTAAAATTTTTGCATACTGCTGATTTTGTTTAGATGAACAGTTTTCGCTACACAACCATTTTGCCAATAATGAAACTCTTTGCATTTTTCTTCTCCTTGTTTTATTAATCTATGACACTATAAGATTTGATTTATAATTTCCCACTTTCTCCCTAATTTAATGTTATAATTATCATATAAATAAAATGCTATTTTACCAACTTGTTTATTCCCACCATATCGTATTCTCCACACTCCATCACCTTTGGTAACATTACTTCTTGTTGAGGTAAATTGAGCTATATAATTATGAATTGCATCTAAAAACACTTTATTATGAGAACAAATCTCAACACTAGCTTGTCCTTTTTTATTTATTGTTATACACCCATTTCCATCAAAATATCCCCTAATAAAATGCCACTTAAAACAATCTGGTATATTTTGAAATATGTAATCACTATCCGAATAGGTTTTATTTGGAATTACTCCCATATCCATAATTCTTTTTACAAAATTCACATCATAAACAGCTAAACGAATTTGTGGATATTCTTTATTGTTAAGCATTTTTGAATAGTAATATATATTTCCATTCAAAAATTGGTTTAGTTCTAATAAAAAATCTTTGTCTTTTAATGCCAAATCAATCTTCATAGTAGTATACCGAGTTTTATTTAAGCTATCATATAATATAGTTCCATCTGCATAAATAAAACCTAATAAATATGCTTCTAACCCATTAACTACCTTATCTCTTTGAAATAAATTACAACTCATCATATCTACCTTGTTTTTTAATGATTTCAATATCTTGGTTCAATTTATTTGCACAATATTCAATAACATCATCTCTACATTGTGTATCTAATAGAACCCATAAATCATCAAATCTTGCATATTCTTCAATATGAGGAATAAGCATTTTGGCAATATCTGGATAAGTATTGCCTAAATATTTAAAAATCACTCTAAATAACCTTCTCTCACCTAATCCTTCACGAATATCTCTCGCAAAGAACAGCCACTTTACAGCAAGTTCTCTATCCTCAAAGAACGCCTTAGTAAATTTTTCTACTATCTCAGGTTCACTTGCACTTCTTAAACTTGCAACCGCAAAATTTAAGTCAAGCAGTTCTTTTCCTGTTGTGCGATAAGCCACCGCACCATTCTCTGTCAATGTCTTTTCGTCATTCAGAGTTTTCTTCATTTCATTCATAAAATCCATAATTCCATAAATCCTTTCTAGGTGCTGGTTGTACATTTAACAGATGTAGCCTAAAAAATTGCTGTATGCACCTAATGTATTTTATAATACTAACAATAATATTATCATAGGAGGGCGGGGAACTGCGGACTCGCACCGCCATCGGCTCAATTTTCTTTTAAAATCATCTTTTTCTATAATACTTGCAAGTTGCTGTTATTATCTTACACAAGATAATATTTCGTATACTTGCCAACCCTGCTCTTGTCGCAGGAGTTCCCCATATTATCGAGGTGCTTTATATTTATATTTAAAACAAGGAAGGAGAGTTTTAAAACGCTTTTAATTAAAAGGATGTTATCATCTAAAAATCGTTTTGCTGTAAGCACCTCTATTTAATTCAAGATACGTTTAACAATAAGAAAATTTCAAGTTCTCCGCTATTAAAACATTTGCTGTCCGTATCTTGTGTTTTACATTATACCACATTAACTGTTGTTTGTCAATAGGTATTTTGTAATTTTTTTTTATCTTTTAAGGAGCGGCGATTTGAGCATTGTTAAGAGGCTTGCCACCCTTTGTTTGATTATGTACCCATTATACCACAAGAGCATACCATTGTCAATAGTAAATTTGCACTTTTATAAATTTATTTTATAAGTACAAACATCTGTATCAAATATCTGTAATATCTGATAAGGTTTAGTATTACACCTTAACCCCATAGCATATTCATCTGTAGACACTATACTACCATTGACAATAATCTCTGTCCCATTATCATCCTTTAAATTCATATGGTGTATATGCCCAAAGTAGATTCTATCTGGTACTTGACCTAATAAATTGACTGCGTGCAATTTGATATTATTTAAGCTATCTTTGTCGCCATGCGTCATAAACACCAACTGGTCTTTAACCCTAAACGTAATCCAATCTTCAAGTCCATTAGTTGCCACTACAACATTAGGCACACGCATTTCTATATACTTAAAGATAAGACGTTCAAAGTTCTCTGCGGGCATATTGGATTTTTTATCAGCATTTACTCTTGAATGATTACCGATTACACCCCACACCTTAACTTCTGGCACATATGTTTTAAGTTCATTGATAAAATGTGCGAGTAGTTCACTCACATTAATAACCTGCGAGATTAAATCTTCCTCAGCAGCAACCCTGCTTTGCAAATGAATTGCACCACATATTAAGTCGCCTGCAAGCCCTAGGTTTAATTTCTGTACCCTATGAGTTGTGCAATAGTAAATAGTCTTTTGCAGTAATGTTTCAAGTCGCTCTTTTGCTATCTCTATGTTGTATTCATTCAACACATTATCTATTTCTAAGCCATAGTGAAAATCAGAGATAATCAGCACCGCTTCCACACTGGTAGGATTGGGGTTGTATGCAGTATTCAACTTTAACGGCTCAAGTTCTGCAACTTGTTTTCGACATATGTCGATAAGATGTTCATAACGAGCGGTTTCTCTGAGTAGTTTGTTATATTCTCGCCTTTGGTCTTGCATACGGCACTTTTCCTTATATAATTCCTGCCTAAGACCCTCTAACCGCTCAATCTCATCATCTGTATAAAGTTCGTTTTCTATCTTATCCTGAAAATATTTATATACTCTATACCCCGAATATCTGCCTACATTGAATGATTTGCGCAAGCTATCGGGGTGGCAGTTAAGGTCGAGCTTATCTACAAGTTCAACCCACTCGTAATCATTATTGCCCTCAACTTTATCCACCAGTATATCTAATTCGTCTTGATATGTTCTAGCCATATTAGTATTCCTCAGTAACCTTAAATGAAATCTGTCTATCTATGCTGTCGTTAAGAAGCATCAGCATATCAACAGTATCTTCTAACCCCTCTTTACCATAAACTTCAACAATAAGATCGCCCTCATCAGTTTTAACTAGTGTGCCAACTAATTCTGTTGTTTTCTTTATTGTGTAAGTATCTCTCATACTTGCCTCCTGTCCATAAATCCTTTATTCTTCTGTATTGTTATCTTCATCAAGGTCGTACTCCAAGGCATCAAAACCCATTTCACTCTCTGCCTTAGCATTTTTCGGGTCATACAATCTCTGCCCCTCATCTCTAAGCATTGTCTTAACTAACGCTCTGCGTTTTTCTTTGAGGTCGGAAGATGGTTCGATTAACTGTCCCCTCCTGTACGCCTTTTCCTTTTTTGCCCCAATAGGGCTATTTACGCTTTCCATAAATTTTTCCGTTGCTTTGAACCTTATGGCGAAATAAGGGGGGACATATTTATATACCATCTTTGCCGAACCAAAAGTTTCAGGCATTAATTTGTCATATCCACCCTTTGGAATTGCACCAAAATATCCCATTCCTTTAAGATATACAGCCTCTCTGAGTTGTAATTCCTCGACAATATATTCATAAATTGCATCATATACCTTTTGGATCGTCTTAGGTTTGAGATGAGCCTTATATGAAACAACCTTTAGTAAGTCAGAAAATGGAGCGGCTTGTTCTTTTTTAACTCGCTCCTTTCCCTTTTCATAACTATTCTTCTCCTTCGTAGAGTCTGTCATAGATACCATCCCTTTCTACACTTGGCTGACCTACAAAATCCTCATCATCAAAATCCTCGCTCTCAAAATTCATTTCATCTAAATGTTTTGAGAATTTCTCATAATCTTCAGGAGTCATATCAATCATAACCCTGTTACCTTTTCTGTTTGATTTAAAAGCATGCCCCTCAGTCACTTCTCTGACTTTTTGCACAAAGCTCTTGTGCATAGTAAAGGTTGGATAATTATATTCTTCCTTTGGGCTACTCCAACTCATTTCACCGCCCTTAGTAACATCAGGCATTAATCTTGGTTCTTTTGGTGGTCTATATTTTAAGCCAAAATACCCTATCCCTCTTAATTCTATTTCCATTCCATTAAGGAGAGATGTGCGGATTACATATATAAAATCATTAATAACCGCCCTACACTCTTTTTGGCTTAAGCCACACAGTGCTGAAACTGACTGCACCGTTTTATCTAAATTTAATCTAGCCATTATACCATTCCTTTCATTTTCCACAATTCCGACAGCCTATACTCTCACATAGGCAGTTAAAAGGGCAATTTTCCTTCGACCGCCTACAGATATTGAAATTTCAACAATCTTCTTAGTGTTTTCATTTTATGCAAAATCTTATAACTTCTTTTCAGTGCTACATTTTTATGTAGGTTTTGCGAAAACTTTAAGTAGGTTTTTCGGGTTAATGCTATATAATGTTTTAAGTAAAATCGCCTTGTTTTTATTTGTATAACACGATATTGTATCACGATTTGATTGCATATTTGGAGAGATTATAAACGCTCTATCCACAAGCCAACTAAATAATCCTACATACTGTTGACTTATATACATACGCTTAATATCCTCAATTAACGCCTCAAACTCATCTTGCAACCAAAGTGCATCATATGTTTCTTTAATATTATTATAATATCCAATCGCATAACGTTCAATTAAATCTTCGACCTTATGTGATTTGCGCCTATTTTCCTCAAGTGGATATTTTACAAAGAAATCACTCATTGGTCGTGTAGGCTCTAAACTGCGAGAACCTACTTTTGCAGGCTTATAATCAAACAAGCTATTCATAGGACATTTGAGGTTGTAATTAATCTTGCTCTTGCTAATATCTGGGCGAACTAAAAGCCAGAATTTTGGATAGCCGTGTTGCTTAATATTCATATCAGTCTTAATACGTTTGATTTCGGCGGAAAGGTCTATATCAAACCGCCTCTTAGCATTGTCGATTGCGCATTGAGCCAATACTGACAATATGCTAACATAATCATCGTACTTGCTATCTGCAAAATTATATGAATATGTTAATGCCATTTGCGCCAAATTCGAGCTTTCCCCTATTGCCCTCTGCGACTTGGCGAGATTATTGTCAATGTTTGCATAGGTTTCCATTGAATAATTGTATATATTTTTTTCTTTGGGTATATTGTTTACTATTGTAGGATAATTCACATAACAGTCCTTAGCGTGTTGTGCGATTTGTGGTTGGTTGGTACAATATATTGTATCTGAATCAAAATCACCATTGTATTATCGTAAAGGCTCTTTATCCTCTACTTCTTATAGTTTCCTATAAGGTTAGACTATCTCATTACCATATCATTTGACTTAGGTATGCGGAACTCGTGGGCGAGCTTATTGATTGCCTACTCACTCGCCTAGTCGTTGAACCTGCTTGCTACTTTTATGGCTTTCACAAGATTGGCTGCGGATTAACATTTATATTATTTCTCAACAGTATAAGTAGCTTTCCCGCAATTCACCGCATTATTCAATTAATGTTTCCATTAAAGGGGGCATGATTTCTTTACCCATTGGCTCTATCCTGCAAATCTGTATGCAGGCAATTCACCGCTATACACTGCTCTCCTACCTCAATATACCTATCTAATAAATCACTATGTACATTATACAATGCCAATATATTCGATTTACTATTATGTGGACTTCTAAAGCCTGCAATACTCTCACCGCACTTAAATCTCTTAGTATAGCATTGTATCTCATTCTCCATAGGTTTCAATGTGTCATCCTTTTCAACATCTTCACCCACCGAATGCAGTAGCATTGCATATGGAGAGCCCACCATTACCAAGTTATCTCCCTCTTGAATAATCTTACCCAACTTTAACCGCTTTACATACTGTCCGATAATCTTGCCTTTGCGCTTGCGAAAATATGAACTGCATATGAAGTCAGGATTTTGTCCACATAACGCAACCAAGACCTCATAATCATTGGAAAAGTTGCTATTATCTCTAAGATAATTCAAGAAAACTTCATCATCTCGCTTGAGAGTATCCACATATTCTTTACTTTTGGCAAGCACATCATCCATAATATCCTCATTCAATGTATTCACCATTTGGTAGCTCATTTTCTGTACTTCACCCAGCTTACTCTTGTGTGCGGTTTTGACTATTCCAAACTTACATCCATTAGCATATACCTTGTCACACCAGTAGTCGTAGGATATGTCAAATTTAAGGAATTTACAAGCATTATCTGTGGTTATCATCTTTATATCTTTGGCATAATGCTCATTACCAAACATATCCACAACTTTTGCGGTTTCATAATCCTCTTTAAAGTAATCCCTAAAAAACAATTGAATATTCGCTTTAAATGCCGCACACTTGGTCATATGATGCCTAAGTAATACATATCCATTGCCCCAACTAGGGAATATACTCGAATCAATCAACGCTTGCCCGTCAAACAATGTATTCCTTAACTGATAATCCTTAATTCTCCTAGCAATACATTCTTTGTTCCCATTAGTTTCAATGCTGATAACCTCACGATTAAAATAGCTATCCACATCTTTAAGAATAAGTATGTCTTTAGGATTAATTGTAACAGTACCCACAATAGAACTCGCCACAAGTGACACATACGCACTCGCCTCCACTATTGGTGAATTTTTCTTAGGTAGCTTATATCCCATATAAATAAAATCGTGTGCCTTTTTATAAAGCCGTTTATTGATAAAGATGCAAGAGCCTGTCTTAGCTTTGCCTGAACTACGATAAAGCATTTTATAATGAATTATCTCAACTTTCTTGACTTTGCCCTCTTTATCTCTTTGCACATATTGTACATCGACCCCATCAGTATAATACTCCAAGCGAATATCTTCAACCGAGATTTTCTTATATTTATCTTGGTTGGCGGCACACCTATCCAATGCTCTTTGTAGGTTGGATATGTATTCCTCATCTTGTTCCTCCTGTGGTTTAAACTGTTCAATGCTTAAATGCTCCTCAATCTTATCTTTAGTCTCCTCATAGCTCTTTGTGCCGAATGAAAAGTTAATACCTATAATGTCTCTCGTACGCCCATCTTTACTTACTTTAAGTCCATTATTTAGCAGAAAGTCTAATAATAAGCTATTGCTAAACATTGCGTTCGTATAAGAATAGTAATCACGCACACCTAAGTTATTTTCATACAAGGTTCCCGCCTCGATATTTTTTATCTTTACTCCATACTTACTTGCCATTCTTCCACCTCATATAAAAACTCATCTATCTCAAAATTATTTATATCTATTTCTTCTTCATATTCCCACTTATATCTATCAAACGGTTCTCGCCACTTATATTTCACATAACTTAATTCAGCCCAATCTTGAATGTCAAAGTTTTCCATAATGCCTCCTTTCATAGTTTTATATTTATTATTGTACCACTTTTGGTTAATTTTGACAATAATAAATATATAAAAAGTTCGCAAAATGTTGACATCTCAATGTTTTTATGATATAATAGGTCATATAAATCAAAAAAAAGGAGATCTAAAATATGATTTATGATTATTTAGCCCCATTTGTAGAACAAGCTAAAGGTGATTTTTGCGGAATTGTTGAACCTAAGCATATTTTTAACACCAAAACAGAGTTTAAACAAGCAATGAAAAATAATCTTAAAGAGCAGCGTAAATATTTAACCTATAAGAACAATTTTGAAAGTTCTACTTGTGATTATATTAAGAATATGATTATCAAAAATTTTAATTTGCAATCAGCCCAGTTCATTTCTGAACTAAATGGATATAATCTTACTACAATTAAGAACAAAATTGAAGCAATTGCTAATGAAATGATTGATTTCTGTGATAATCTAGGCATACGAGTGCTAAATCACAACAATATCCGACTAAAATTAGAGCAAGCCGAACTTGAGAACGATTATATCTTATTCCAAGCAGAGCAGAAATACAAGAAAAAGGAAGAAGCTAGGCGGATTAGAGAGCAAAATAAAGCTGAAAGAGAATGGCAAGATAGATTTGCTCAACTAAAGTCACAAGAACTGGTATATGCGGAACTTGGCGAAGAAGAAAAGTGCAAAGAGATTAGAAAGAAACTTGACGAAGCGACACATATGCTTAGACATCAGCGTGCAGGGTGGGTGTATATTATATCGAATGAGGATATGGCTGAAGGGTGCTGCAAAATTGGTTTAACCAAAAGACCTTCTCCTATTATTAGAATTAATGAACTATCAAATGCTAGCCACGCTTTTCGGTTTAAAATTCATGCTATCATTTATTCGGAAGATTGTTTCGGACTAGAAACAGCCTTGCATCGTAGATTTGCAAATAAAAGAGTAAATAAAGATAATTGGCATAAAGAATTTTTCTGGATAACACCCGAAGAAATTCAAAAAGTTTTAAAAGATGAGTTCGGGATAGATTGTGCAATGCATGATGACATTTACGAAGATGATGAGTTACTACAGCAATATTATGATTTTAATTTTAACGAGGAGGATTTATAATGAGCGATTTTCTGAAAAAATATGTTGGTACTTACAGAGTCAAGGCACACTATGACCTTGAAACAAACGATTTTCCTAGAGATTACAACGGAGATATAGATAGCAGTTTTGATGACTATTATATCTCGTGCAGGAATGGCGGTGAAATTAAACATATATCCTACACTAGCAACCTGATGTACTATAACGAGAAGATCAGTATAGTGTACAGAATACTCAAGGAGTTAATCAAGCATGAATTAGATATTGAAGCTGCCACAAGAGCCGATGTCGAGAATAATATGAGCAAGCTGAAACTTGTATATAATATCGACCTAATGAATAGTGAGGGCAGTTTTGAGTTTAAGGCAGATAATCTCACAGAACTTGCCAAATTCTTAAAACCACATACTAACGGCAGTAGCGTCCCGCCACTATCCCCAAAGAACCTGCCAAAAGCTACATATGAAATTCCGCCTGCTGACCTGAATAAGTATAGAAAACTAGTTAATTCGATTAGTGACGATAATGTGGTTAAAATGCGAACCATCAATGAGATAAACGGCAAATTTAAAAAAGAAGTATTAGGCGAGGGATATTTAAAAGAACAGAGAAAACTGGCATTAGGATTTAGAGAGTTTATACATACAAAGGGCTTATGGTGTGAGTATTTAGATTATATTGAGAGTACAATAAGATAAAAATAAGAGCAGGTTATTTGCCTGCTCTTTCTTGTGTTGCGGTTTTGTAGTCTTGGTCAAAATCATATGATGTATCAAGGTCAATTGTAGCATTGATTAAATTTTTCTTAAACTTATTACCTAATTCCTCGAATTGTTTTGCCTCATAAAGACGGTCTTGAACCTTGAGATTAAGTGCTTTGGAATAATTTGTCTTTAGCATATATTCCATACGATTTTGATTTAAAACAATGGCATAACATTCATAAAATCCATCATAACCCAGTTGCTCATTACACAACTCATTGCAACGGTTGTAATACTGCTCAATTTTATGCTGATTGCTAAAATGTAAATCTCTCATATTCTCTATATCCATCTCGGTTAATACATCGCCACAAATCTTAAATAACGCCTTACCCTCATCACTTGTAATAAGAAAACGCTTATTAATAATATTCCCATCATCCTTTTTGATGTATACTACATACGCTCTTTGCACGCTTAAAGAAAATTCATTATCCATTGATTTAATAGCGTCACGCATCAATGGTTTGATAACATCATATGAAACGTTCACAAATCTTTTAAGTTGATCGCTACCTTCCCCATGTTTTCCAAATTCATCCCTGTGCATCATAGCAATAGTCCAAGTCTTAAAACCTGAGGCATTACGAATTTCGTTAAAATTTTTGTTTACCATTCCACACATTTCCATAAGTTTAGGCATTGTAATATATAGAATACCATTAACAAATTTTTCTTGTACTTTTTCGCTTAATAACGCTTTTGCTAAAGAACATTTAATTAAATGTGTGTAAGTTGCCTGATGTTGAAATACTTCAATATCTCTTTCGTCTCTTATTCTAATAAACCTGAACTTGCTATTCTCTTTCTCATATTCGCAAAGCATATTAATCATATCAAGTTGCCTAAGCTGAGAATTTGCCCCGCTCGGAGCGATTGGTATTCCTAATATTCTACAAAATTCCCTATATCCATACAGCTTGTCAGAATTAATTAACTTATAAAACGCTTCGGGTTTTAATCCCTCAAGCCAATCTTTTTTCTTGCTTCTTTTTTTTTCTGCCATTCCAACTCCTTTACCACTGTTTAAAAAACTTATGTCCACCCTCAGTTAACACATAATTCTGACTTTCGTGCCAACTACTTGTACAATACTTAGGAGCATAAAAATATAATATAGGTTCACTGGTTGCAAGTTCGCCAGTTCCAAACACCTGTTTAACAGCTCGCTTAACGTCTTTATTAATATCCTCTCGCCAACCCGAATACTGATACTCTGTGCGGATAATAGATGGTGGCAAATCTTCCTTTAAGCACGCATTAAGTATGCACTGAGCCACAAGGAGCTTACCTTTGTAGCTTTGGTGTCCCGCCTCTCCCATCACTATACATTCTACAATATAGCGTTCGTTCTCAGATAGCTTATACCTGTCTTTCGGTATCTGTTGTTTATCTACAGATTTTTCTTCGACTTTTTCTACCTTTATGGGGTCTTGTATATCCTGAGTACAAATACCCAAATTATCTGTGCTTATTGTTCCAGAACTCAAAGAGATAAGTCCCGCAAGTATTGTTACTAAACATTTTTCTGCAACCATTTAAACCTCACTTTCTTATTTTAGCCCCATAGGAGCCACCCGACCACATAACTACCTAAATTGAATCCTATTGCGACAAGTATTGAGCCGCCAAACACCCCTACACAAAATTTACCTACCTGTTGCCATTTGATATTTTTCAATTTGAAATGCCTCCTTTGGTTTTCTATAAATTGTTTTATCAGCAAACAGCTCATCACGATTGCCCCACACATCGCAATCCTCAACTATGAAATCATTAAGCTCGCGCCATATCTTCCACCCATTTGCAGGATATTCAAAACTAATACCTTCAACGCATATATCCTTAGTAAAACCTGTTTTGAGGTCATAAAGAGTAAACACAAAAAATATGTCTAATCCACTCCTGTCATCATATGGTTTGCAAAAGCATTGTTTTTGCTTAATATAAAATCTGCCACGCCATAAATTATCATTGGCGACATTCTCGTTAATCAGTCGAATAACCTTATTCACCATTCGCTGATATTTTCTTTGATTTAGACTTGTTCGCATACCACTCCTCCATTTCTTTTAACTTACGCTCGGCAATAAGCATTATTTCTCCTCATTATTCATTACTGCTTGAGCAGCCTTTCTATGTTCAAGCATCATAGTTTTAACCGCCTTCATTTTTGCCTGCAAAGTTTTTACATAGGTTGGTTTATAATCAATATATTCCATAGATACGCATATAAGATTATCCATTAACGGAATCTGTTCGCTCCCATCACGCATATATGAATAAATTATCTGGAAGCGATTATCGGGTCGCATCATCACAGGCGACACTATTACATTCTGCCTAAAGATAAACGGATAAGTATAGACCTCCTCAAATCCCGCCTCCAAATAAATCTGATTGTCCTCAAGGTCATATTTGCCTTTAACAAGAATTTTCTTGCCTTTGAGTAACGGAGTATACTTTTTAACCGCCTCCTCATTAATTGCATATGTGCCTAGAATTATCACAGTATCCCATTCATTGACCCTATCATTCCACTCTTCAAGAATATGAGTTTCTAATTCCTCAGCGGTCGCAAACGGACAATCTTTAATATAATCTATATTTTGCTGCCCGAAACGTGTATTGCCTATTATAAAAGTGCAAGTGTTCCCTGCATCCGCATTAACCTCCGCAAGTGTCATTGCCGCCCTGCGCTTTTGTGTAAAAGTTCTGTTTCTGTAATTAGTTTTCATTGCCGCTCCTTTCTAAATATTTTTTTATTAGTTCTCATTAGGCATCCTCATTGGACACACAAGTCCTACAAGCGTATCGTTTTCATAAATATAAACTATTGATGTGGTAGAATCTGGATTAGTCCCAAAGGTTGCTCCTTTATCAAAATAAGCAAGCAATTTTACATTAACCCATTTATTACCTATCTTGGTGACTGTAATATCAACACCATTGTTGTTTATAACTTTACTGATATTTTCTCTGGTTGCAGGCTTTATGGTCTTGGTATCAGGATAAAAACTGTGAATATTACTCTCACCACCCTCATTTAATTTACTCACATCAATCTTAAAGTCCGCCAATGGTATAAAGTAGCCCACAATGGAATCAAGTGTGCAAAATATTATTTCCTTTTCCTCATCGACCGCATACCATATGCGTTTATTTTTATTTTTAAGAGCCAAATCCTTTTTAAGTATGTCCGCCTGAATATTTATTAGTTTCATATAAACCTCCTTTGTTTCTTTCTGAATGAAAATAATCAAGTTAAATAATAACTATATCCCCTATGAGATAGAACCAGTATATGATAGTACGAATACTTTGCGTCCGTACGATTTATCATATTGAGTATTATACCACAAAAAGTGCCTAATGTCAATAACAAAATCAGCCCTTTGAGTGCCATCAGAAATGTTAAATCTATGTTAAGTCCTGTAAGCAAGTGTTTTCAATGGTTGTAGCGATTTTAACAGAAAAATGCACCAAAAAGTAAACCATTCTTCTCTACCATTAAGGTATTACCTAAGAAATATGGTTTACTTTTGCCGTAAACCCGTTCTTATGTCTACCATTCCGAGATACAACCTCGGCTTAGGGATGCGGAAATCCCCGCCCCTAAGAACCCAGCGGTCTGCTCGCTTCGCAGCAGTCGCTTAAATCCTACTGCGCTATCGCTTGTAGTCTTTTCGCTTTGTGCCTTGTCGCAAGCGTTGGGGCGAACACGTTGTGTTCTTTTGGCGGTCGCCTTACGGCTTCCCTTTTACGCCTACGGCGTTCACTCCTGCTTACGCAGTCGTGGCTTGATGAACATAAGCATTCAGATATTCTATTCTATTTATATTATATATACTATATTCTATTAATATTATTATATATATAATATATTTATATAGGCACTCCTATATTATTAAAATTATTAATAATATTTATTAATATAATTAATACTATAAATAACAACTATAATTTTATAGGGTTGTCATTGCTACACATCACATCTTTTTGTGCAAATTTTAGCGGAACTGTGCAAAATCACACAATACAGGGCAAAATCTATGTGGGAGAAAGTAGGGCTTGGGCGGGTAAAAAATGGAATGTAGTGGCGATGGTCTGGAGTAATGGGTGGTGGGAATGATAGAAGGTAGGGGGTGATGGAACTATTATTAATATATTATATATATTATATATATTATATATATAATTATACAGGGGTGGGGTGGAGTAAGGCAGTGTTTCAGATGGGAGTGATGGGAGTGCTACTGTCTCGGAGAAACTGGAAGGGCTGACAGGAATTGGAAACCACCCCCGCTACATACTGGACTGGTAGGTTGATAGAAGCTACCATAATGTTTATTATGGTAAGTCGGATTTCCAGTTTTTGGGCAAAAAATCAGGAATTGTAAAACGGCTTAAATTTACAAAACTTGGTAGCTGTAAACACCGAACAAACGTTGAAAAACACACGTTTGTAAGGGTAACCGTGCGACAGATGAAAGCCCCTCCATCACCTCCATCACCACACACCACACACCCACCAAACAAACACCTATTCACAAACACCCGTTTTTTCTGAAACCACAAAAAAAAACAGCCCTTGCGGACTGTTTAATATCCTGCCAGCACTGCACACGCCGCCAATACCAACGGCAATAGTGCAAATGCTATACACTTAATTAGCTCATCCTTCATGCCATCACCTCCTTTATTGTTATCCATTTCTCCGCGATGGCATCAAAGTTATCTATCGATGCTATTGCACCCATCTCGAATCCCTTACCCATCTCATACACGATAACCGTTTCGTAATCGTTGTACTCAAGGCAAGTCAACGCAAAGTCAAAGGATTCCCCGTTTGTTAACCTAACAAGATGAGTCCCCGTGTCTCGGATTTGCCAAGACATCAAGCAAGGGATACCTTCCTTTGCCACCTCGTCTATGACTTCAAAGTCATAAACAAGGTCTGTTTGATAGCCAGTCATTACAGGCAGTGCCTGTGACAACATCCTCTTTTTTAATTCTGTTTTATTCATTTATGAATCCCTCCATTCATTCTATATCCAACGGATACCTACTGTATCCGCCAAATCACACAACCTTGACGACATCGCCTCGGCTGTCAGCTCCTTTAATGTTTCACGTGAAACATTCTCTTCTTTGAGTTGTTCAATGACAACTCTTTTAATTTCGGCCTGTAGCTGTCGCGGCAAACAGCATACAAAACAGTTTGACAACTTTTTTGAAACGTATTTGATCATTTATTCATTCCTCCATTTCTCTAATCAGCCTGTCAATTTCCATTAATCTATCAATTGGCAAGCATTCTCCACCGAAGAAGAACAAATGATCTTCGCAACATTCATTTGTTTCATCATACAACGGGCATTTCCAGCACATTCCCATTGATTTTGCTGTATAGGGTTTTGATGCCCGTTTCAATGGCAACGACATTACATTGCCCTTTGCGAAGCACCAGTCCGTTGCTTTCCATCCGTTAATGCGGCGTGCCGCTCTTGTGTTGGCGATATGTGAATTCGCACTTAATTTTTTCATTTTTTTAAACCTCCTACTCTTATCTGTGAATTAATAGTTTTCGAACTGTATACAGACTGTAGATTGTATACCATCTATTTGTTCCATTCTAATCACCCGAACAAATGGGTTATTGGCGTTTGATGCGCTATGCGCCATCCTCCCGTCGCCAACGGGGCGTATTATGCAGTTAGGTCAAGGGGGAGGCGGTCGAAGCCTTGTTGTCCTCTTGACACTTATATATTAACAAAAAAACATAACCTTTGCAACCCTCCAGAAACCCACTAATTTCAACGCTTCCAGCAACCGCAAATCTTGTACCAAAAATACAATCCCATTTTTCGTATATATATTATACCTACAATTCGCTACCTATGGCACACATACAGCCGTATAATCGTTTCTTGTGGCTTCAAGGTATAATTAATCATTAACATATAAAAAAGTCGCCCAAAACGCAAAATAAAGCCTTGTGATTTTATGCATTTTGTATACACGTTAAAAAGCAGTGAAAAAACTTTTATATTTTCATTTAAAATATATTATTATAGCAACATAATACACATTTGATAGCTAACTTATTGCATGCAACTGCAAACTTGTTATATTTTGCGATTTTCTGGAATTGCTGCAACCCTTGCAAACATTGAAATTTCAACGTTTCTACCACTTTAACAACCTTGTATACAACAACAAACTTGTTATATTTCCGCGGTTGCCTTGTTGCAATGATATATTGTTCTATATTCTACTGCATTTTATCCCTTACAAATCTATATTTATTCACTCCATTGCATAAACTGCCTTATATCGTGCATAATTTTATTGTTTTTCATTAAATGTTGCATAAATCACGTATATTTCTCAAGGTATAATATATCAAGAAGTTTAAAAAAGTCGCCTAAAACGCAAAATAGACGGTTTCATACTTTAACACACGAAAGCGGCTTTGTGTACTGCATTTCATACAATTTTTTAGCGTTTTATCCCTTTAATGCACTAAAGCAGGCACTTTCAGATTTTAGCACGTTAAAGCGTTAAAGTATACCCTTAATTGTGTATACAGTATGCACACCGCCCGTGTGTTTCCGCTTTTGCCCTTTAACCAATTAAAGCGACAAAATGCTAATACTTTAATATGCTAAAGTACTAAAGTAATAAAATCTTGTATGCAATATACTGCGTGCAGTTACTTTACTGCTTTAAAGCATTATAGGTTTAAAGTGCTAACGTTTTACCGCATTAATTCATTGCTTTAATGTAGTAAAGTATACTGTATTCAATAGCAAAAATGTTGCAATCAACCGCAAAATAGTGTATTATATTGCTATAGCAAGAAAGTACAAGAACACTGCAAATCTGTACAATGTTGCTATGCACCTTAAAAATACCAGTGATGCCATTTAATGGCAGTGTGGCAGTTTTACAATTACTGTAAGCGATACCATTAAATGGATATTGCAGCCATTGCCAGTAAATGACAGGGATTGACATAAAAAGGTAAATAGAATTGGGTAAATTTGCCATAAAGGGTAAAGCGCAATTTAAAAATCCCGCGTATAGTGGATGTTGGTTGCACTGATTAGGTAAGCGTTAATTCAATTAACTTATTAATCAGAAAAAAAAATAAAAAAACTTTAAAAAAGG
>ERZ808252.967-NODE-967-length-23696-cov-4.736221_pt1 | contig 23696 bp, 30 predicted proteins | sample MGYA00521242_ERZ808252 | MGnify/ENA primary metagenome ERZ808252 (study PRJEB31516, sample SAMN03275581) | gut metagenome | biome: mammalia-associated habitat; material: feces | host: Papio cynocephalus | place: Kenya | collected 2012-08-07 ...
GCAGAGCCCACTATTTTGCGAAGCAAAGTATAGTGGGCTACACTTTGCTCATAAGTCTTATGTTTTGCTCCGCATTTTTCTCAAAGTTTTCTCCCGCTACGGCTGGCGATATTGGCTGTAATTTTTCATTGTTTAACCTCCCGAAAGACGACAAAAAAGCCGCTGATATTTTTTCTATCACCGACTTAAAACACAAGTATTAAGTTTTAATTTTCGTTACATAAAGCACCTCCGATTTTTACCTATGGATAAAAAAATCCGTACGATTTCGGTTGCCTTTATAGGCTCGTTCTTCGCACGGATTTTAATCCCGATTATTTAATTTATAGTCGATTTTATCTAAAAATCGTAACACAACAAAACCCACGTCGAAATCTCTCTTTTTTAACGATTTCAACGCCCGTCGCGGAATTGCTACACCTAACTGCAATCCTATGGTAAACGACGGTAATTATCCTGTCCGAATCCATAAAGGAAACGAACAATCGGGCAATATCTTCACGCCCGACAACGCCTTTTCTTACGGCGCAATACCTTGACTTTATATCAAGTCAATTTTATTATATCATACGAACATTTGTTCGTCAAGTGTTTTCGTCAAAATATTTTTATCTTTTTTCTACGACCTCCCGAATGCAGGCAATCGCGTTTAACGTGCGAGGGAATCCGATATGCGGCAAACATTGCGTAACAGCGTCAAATAGCATTTCTTTTGTGTTGCCGACGTTAAGATTTCCGCCGATATGCGACTTTAATTGCGGTTCGCAACCGCCGAGAGCGGCAAGCATACAAAACGTTAAAAGTTCCCGCGTTTTCAAATCGAGCCCGTTTCTGGTATAAAAATCACCGAAACAATAACCGCAAAGATAACTTTGAATATGCTTTACTTCATCGGGAGCGTTTTCCACTCCGTTTTTCGTCTTTTCCACTCCGAAAATTTCTTCACGCAAACAATATCCTTGTTTTTCACGCGTATTTTCATCTGATGTTCCTTGTTTTTCAAGCGGCAGAGTTATATCGTTTTCAAGAAATGCGTCGTTCACTTTTCGGAGAGAAAGAACAACTTTTGTAAAGCCGATATACGAAGCGCATTGATAAACCGCTTCTTTTATTTCTATCGGCGTTACTCCTGATTTCAAAGCAACTTTAATATACGCCCCAAGCAAATCGTTGGTTTGATTGACCGTCAGAACGACGAGTTGTATAAGAGAACGTTGTTTGTCCGAAAGCGTTCCGTGAGAATAGATATCCCCGTATAAAAAATTATGCGTGATTTCAGAAAATTCAGGATCGGTAACGTGCGATTGAAATTCTACGTTGCCGAAAAATTCGTTTAGTTTTTTCTGTGCAAATTCAGTTCTTTTCATAGTTATTCTCCTTTGTCATAACGTACCCAAATGCAACCGCTATCTGTTGCTTCAACACTTTTAAGCGTAAATGCGTAAGGGATTGATTTAAGAACATGAGAAGACTGTTCAAACAAAGTAGGCGTATCGTTCGCTCCATCGGCAACGGGTACAATGATAAGACTTAATTCATCAATAATCCCTTCTTGTAAGAATGAGTAGTTGATTTTGCCGCCACCTGAAAGTTTCAAGGTTTCAATGCCAAACTCGGAGCGCAGTTTTTGTACAAGCGTCGTACAAGAGAGTTTCTCATCCCCGGCAAACACATACGATATATTTTTCTTTCTTAAAAAAGAGAGGTATGCGTCCGATACTTTATTTGTCAATACTTCAATGACGTATGCTTTGGGGCGTCCTGCGTACTCTACATAATTCTTTTCCCAACCAAGTTTTCCGGTTGTATCAATCGCTACAATGAATGATTGCGCGGACACGTCGGCAATAAAATCTTCGCGGGGATAAACTGTCGGGTTTTGCTCCAAATCGGGCTTGAGATAAAATGTAAAGTTCTCATCAATTGTAATTCTGCCGTTTACCCAAGCCTGCGGTGCGTAGAACCGGTTTACTCTTTCATATTCACGATTTCCTGCTTCCGCCTGCTCTGTATTCATAAATTCACCTGATATTTTGCCGTCAAGAGCCATCATCATATGGCACACAATATATGGTCTTTTCATTTTATCGCCTCATTTTTCTATGATTTCAAAAGATACGGTAACGTCGCCGACGTGATTGAATACGGATACGTCCCCCGTAATTTTGCCGAGTTTCTGCATTTGGAAACGTTCTCCGTTCTGCGCATACATAATGACAAAACTGTGCATAGGCGGATAATAAACGATTTCGCCGACTTCATATCCGGAAGTTGCCGCTCCGCTTGCAGGAAGGGCATCCGCAAAGCGATAACACATTTCACGTCCGTATAAATCCATCATCGGGAGCGACATAGGCAACATTTTGCGGATTGCCGCCGTTGTTTCGTTGTCATACATCTCCGCAATCAATACGGTATCGCCAACGGTAATTCGCAACAGATATTCGCCTTGCTCTTCGGGTTCGGTAACGCCCGGATTGTCAGGTTGTTCCGGCACGGTGGGCGTTTCGGGAATTTCGGGTTGTTCAGGTTCGGTTGGAATTTCAGGATTTTCCGGCACGCTCGGCGTTTCTTCTTTTAATTCGATTGTTACGGATATAGTGCCGTTGATATTGTCGAAAACGGAAAGGTCGTCCGTAATTCTGCCGAGTATAATGAGATTACCCGTTCCGGATGAACTTTCTTCGTCATCAACAAAAATGACGAAATTATTTGCCGGCGTCCAGAACGCAAGATCGCCGTCTTTATATCCGTATTGCACGTCGCTATCCGTATATTCGATATTGATATTGCCGCCGCAAAAATCATTGTCGGAGTCGCCGAGTCTTACCGTCAGAGGAAGTTGCTTTACAAGAGATTTTGCGGGAGCGGAAGAATTGAGATAGGCGCTCAAAACAATATTGCCGTTAATCGTAAGAATAATCGGAGTATTATCGTTCGTATCGGGAATTTGACCGTTGCCGTTTCCCGAATTGTCGTTATCGGGATTGCCGTTTCCCGTTTGCGATTGATTGCCGCCGTTTCCGGACGGATTTGTAGTATTCGAGCAGGCAGCGAGAGAAATCGCTGCCGAAAGAATAAGGGTAAATGCCAAAACAAGAGATAAAATTTTTTTCATTTTTTCAGCCCTCCAAAAGTTCAAAAGTAATCGTTGTATCTCCGATTCCGTCAAAGATTTCGTAACCGGAGCGAATTTTGCCTAAAACCTGTCTTGAAAAACGTTCGCCGTTCTGCTTATAAAGAATGACGAAACTATGCCGCGGCGACCAGTAAGCCAGTTCACCGAGTTCATAACCCGTTGAAACTTCATTGTCTGTCGGAAGAGCATTCGGAAAGCGATAACACATTTCGCGTCCGTATAAGTCCATCATAGAAAGCGACATGGGCAACATTTCTTTGATTGCGTTGCTCGTGGAATTGTCATACATATCGGCAATCAACACCGTATTGCCGACTGTTATTTTCATTTGATACGCTCCGTTCATATTTGTCCCTCCGTCTGAACCGTTATCGGAATGATTCGGCTGTCCGTCGCCGCATGCGGAAAATCCGACGATACACGCCATACACGTAATGAAACATAAAATTGCTGAAATTATTCTTTTCATATATCCTCCGTTACAGCAAACCGATTTGTTTAAGCCAATTACCGACTGCGGACGAATTATCCGCTCGTCCGGTAGACAGTGATAAGCCTTTAACAATGGTCGAATTGCGACAAATGTTGCCTATGTTTCCTTCGCTTTGAGATATTCCCGCACCCATAGTCGTACAGAACGGAACTATTGTTTTACCGCTGAAATCGTATTCTTCCAAAAACGTGCGAATCGCCATAGGTTCTTGATACCACCAGATGGGGTAGCCGACGAAAATTACGTCGTAATCGTCCATATTCGTTACGTGAGAAGATAATTCGGGACGAGCATTTTCACGCATTTCCTGTTCCGCGATTTTCGAGCATTCGCTATGACTCGTAGGATAAGTACGGACAGTCTGAATCTTGAATAAATCGCCGCCGATTTGTTTTTGTATTTCTTTCGCGACGCTTTCGGTATTGCCGACGTATGGAGTAGCGGAAGAAGACGCATTTGCACCTTCGGAAATAACTTCCGTCAGAGAAAAATAGGCAATTAAAATACTATGTCCGCTTTCCGTAGGCGTATCGGATGAAGAATCGTTTCCGTCGTCCGGTTTCGACGGAATCGTCGGAACTGTCGGAACGGTTGAATTTCCGCCGCCGTTTTCAGACGAACAGGCAGTAAGCCATAACGTGAAAACGGCAATCAACGAAATAAGTAATGCTACTGCTTTTTTCATATCAAACCTCCTTTGAGTTGTCTTCGACCTTCACGGTCTTTTTTGTTTTATTAGATATAAACCTTGTAAGTTTCATTTCGTAATAGGCGATTGCCGCAAATAAAACGAGTATCGCCATATAATCGCCGTAGAACAAAACGGGTTTTTCGTAGAAATCGAAAAATGCGTATTCTATAAGCAAAAACATTCTTTCGGGCAGTTGTCTTTCAATAAATGCGACAATTCCGTAAACAGATATTCCGAGCGAGATAACTCCGCCTATAATCTGTCCCGCAAGAGTAGGCTTCGGCGGTCGTTTCAAAATACGACATATTGCCTTTCTCGACATTGCGACCGCCATACCCCAATGCAAACCCAAGTGCATTGCCATAAGGATATAGCCCCAAGCGGTAGAAATCATATGCAATCTTCTGCCGAGCATTCCTGCGGAAATATTCAGAAAAGCAAATACGTTTCTTGATAACATAATCCCGCTTGCCATAATCAAAAGAATATCCACGGTTACAAGAATGTTAATTGTCGTATGTATTACTCTGACGGCGGTATATTTGCCTTTGAAAATGCTTTTATACCAACCGAAATTCAGAATATGGTGCAGTATAAACAGAGCAAACAGAATCGTTCCGAGCCACTCGTGCGTTTTGTTTTCGGTAAGGTGATAACCCATACAAACAATAAACAAAACAGTCATAATAACGTCTACAATGATTTTTATAATCGTTTTCGGTTTCATTGCAATGCCTCCGAAGATAAAAATCCTAATTTGCCAAGCCAAGATTTTACCGTATTTTCAGCCGTAAACACATTCGGACGATATACGCCGAGCGCTTCTAAAACCGTGCAATCCGAAGGGAGCGATCTGCCTATATCCCGAAGACTTGCCGCAAATCCGCCTGTGCCGTGAGCGCAGAACGGAACTATGATTTTGCCCGATAAATCGTAACTTTCCACAAACGTTAAAATTGCCATCGGACAAGAATACCACCAATTCGGAAAACCGAGAAAAATTACGTCGTATTCGTCCATATTTTCTACCGAGCCTTTAATTTCAGGTCTTGCGCCCGAATCGTGTTCTCTGATTGCTCGGTTCAGACATTCGTCGTAATCGGAAGAATACGGTTCTTCGGTAATGATTTTGAAAATATCCCCGCCGACGTATTGTTCAATCCAAGCGGCAAGTCTGCCTGTGTTTCCGGGGAGCAGAACGCTTGCGGAAGTAACCGCGTCAACGTCTACGGCAGAAGGATTTTCGACATAGGTGTTTTCAGCCCAAGTAAAATACGCTATCAAAATTTTTTGTTCGGTAACGTTTGTATTCGGCGGTAATGTGTCGGCTTGATTCGGATTGCTGGTATTCGGATTTTTGCCGCAACCCGATAGAGCGATACATAGAGTAAGAAATAAACAGATAAGTATTTTTTTCATAGGCTCACCCGATAACGTGGATATTTTCTATGTTTTCGGCTTTATCGAAAAGCGATTGCAACCCCGACGTAATATAAATTTTGTCGTCTGCTGTTACGAATATCGCTTCTGTTTCGCCGTTTTTATGCAAATATTCAACCGCTCCGTCAAAGCCCATCACATAAAATGCGGTTGCGAGTGCATCGCAAACCTTGCTGTCCTTTCCGACAACCGTAACGGATTTTATATCTCCTTTTACGGGGTAACCTGTCGCAGGATTCATAATGTGTCCGTATGTATTACCGTTTTCATCTTCAAAATAGCGGATATAACTCCCCGAAGTAACCACGGAACAATCGGTTACGTTAAGAATACCTATTGCGGAATTGTCGTTTGGGTTCTGAACGGCGATTTTCCAGTTTTCATCCGTTTCGTTCTTGCCGATAACGGCTATATTGCCGCCGAGATTAACAAGTCCCGAAGTGATACCTTGCGCTTTCCAATCGTCTGTGATAAGGTCGCAGGCATAGCCTTTTGCAACCGCTCCGAAATCGAGTTGCATTCCGGCTGGCATAGTGAGCGTATTTCCTTCAAGAGAAACTTTCTGATAACCGACAAGCGCTTTTGCCGCATTCAGTTCTTCATCGGTAGGAACTTTGAAATTTCTGTCGGTAAAGCCCCACACGTTCATAAGCGGTTGAACCGTAGGATCGAGCCGACCGCCTGTTTTTTCGGACATTTCAAGCGTAAAACGTAAAAGGTTTGCCGTAACGTCCGATATTTTCGTCGGCTCTCCTTCGGCGTGATTTGCTTTCGAAAGTTCGCTGTCGTCGCTTCGTGTTGACCAAAGACTTTGCCATAAAAGAAGGTCGTTTGCTGATTTTTCGACCGCCGTTTCGGCATTTTCTCCGTAAGCGGTAAGCGTTACGCTTGTTCCCATTGCAAATAATTCTTTGGTGTATTTCGTTTGAGCCGTATGAAACGGTTGCTCTTCCTGCGGACTGCTGCATGCGGCAAAAGCAAAAAGCATACTTGCCGCAAGTAAAAACGTAATTGCCTTTTTCATAATTCCTCCGTTATCTGAACGATTTTTCGTAGATTGCAATACATTCTTCACGAGTCATAGGCTTTCTTTCAAACGAAATCAATCTGCCCATTGTATCAAAAGCATTGTCCGCAAGCGTTCCGAACTCTTGCGGTGTAATGCCGTAATCGCTCATTTTAAGATTGTCAACGCCGCAAGCCTTTTGCAAAGCAACGAGCGTCGTAATAAAATCTTCCGGCTTATCGGCGTTTTCTATGCCCATCATCTTTGCCATTTCGATAAATCTGTCGTCGCAGGTATGCGTTGCAATGACGTGTTCATAATACGCCTTTGAAATCATAATCAAACCCGCTCCGTGCGGAAGATTCTGATGGTATGCGCTCATTGCGTGTTCCATAGAGTGTTCTCCGGTGCAAGCGCCGAAAACCATTGCGTAACCCGACATTGTGTTGGCAAACGCAACATGAGTACGGGCTTCCAAATCGTTACCGTCTTTAACTGCGCACGGCAAATATTTTGCAATATTTTTAATTGACGTGCTTGCAACCATATCGCTTAACAAGTTTGCGGGAGCGGAAATATAAACTTCCGTGCTATGAAACAAAGCGTCAAACCCCTGATATGCTGTGAACATGGGCGGAACGGAAAGCATAAGTTCGGGGTCAACAACAGCGAGTGCGGGAAAGCCCGTGCGAATGCCCATTTTCTCTTTTGTTACGGCATTTGTAATTACGGCAGAAGCGTCAACCTCTGAACCTGTTCCGGCAGTAGTCGTAATTGCGACAAGCGGCAACGGAGCATTTTTGATAGCATTGCCTTTTCCAGTGCCTCCGCTCATGTAATCCCACACTTCGCCGTCGTTCGTTGCCATAACGGAGATTGCTTTTGCCGCGTCGATCACAGAACCTCCACCAAGAGCAACGATAAAATCGCAGTTTGCTTTTCTTGCCGTTTCAGAACCGCGCATTACCGTATCCGAAAGCGGATTCGATTCGATTTCGTCAAACAAAATCCAAGTAAGTCCGGCGTCGGCAAGTTGTTCTTCAACCCGACGGAGTGAACCGTTTGTTTTTGCCGATTTGCCGTTCGACAGAACAAGTAAAGCCTTTTTGCCGAAATGCAGTTCGCCGTGTAGGTCGTTCAATTTGCCTGCGCCGAACAAAACCTTTGTAGGGGCATAAGCGTTAAAAGTTAAATTCGTCATACCGTAACTCCTTATTTGTTTTTTATAAATTTTGCGGGATTTCCGCCGACAACCGTATTTGGGGCGACGTCTTTCGTTACTACCGCACCTGCCGCAACAACAGCATTTTCACCGATAGTTACGCCGGGCATAATGATTGCACGTGTTCCTATCCAAGCGCCTTTTTTGATGACAATGGGCTTGCATCGGATAACGTTCATATTCTCAAAATCGTGATTAGCCGTAATAAGTGAAACATTTGGGGCTATCATTACGTTATCTTCAATCGTGATGCCGCCCGTAGAAACGGCGGAAAGTCCGTAATTGACATACACGTTTTGTCCGATTTCGATAGTTTTACCTCTGTCTATATACACGGGCGTAACGATGGAAGAGTTTGCGGGTAATCGTCCGTCAAATATTTCATCTAACAGAGGCCTTATTTCTTCGCTGTAAGGTTCAAGCAAATTCACCGTATGACATAGTCTCTTCGTTCTTTTCATTTCTTCGGCGCAAACGGTTTTATATTCCGTATCGTTTTCCATATCTATCGGTTCACCCGAATGCATTCTTTGATATATATCCATAATTGCTCCTTATAATTTTTTCTTTTCAGTTTCATAAATCAAATAGTCGAGATTTTGCAATATTTTTTGTTTGACGTGAATTTCGTCCAGAACTTCCGAACGTTGTCTTTTTAGCAGCGTTATTTTTTTAATCGTATCTATCGCATTGTCGGTATCGTTTAAATAAAAACGTATTTCTTCAAAACTAAAATTTGCTTCGCGTAATAAATCTATAAGAGAAATTTTCTGTAATTCGGCGTCGGAATAATCCGTACCGTTTTCCGTCTTTACTCCCGAAATAAGCCCTTTTTGTTCGTAAAGAGCCATTCTTTCATAATCAATTTCGTAATATTTGCTTGCATTCTCTAACGTCATTGTTTACTCCATAAAAAAATATAGGTACAAGCGGTTCTTATCCGTTTGCACCTATATTATATCGCATTCTTTGTTGTATGTAAAATGCTTATATTTTATACAAAACTATGCCTTAAAAGCAGACTTTATTTTTTCGAGAAATTTGTTTACGGCTTTGCCGGTAGGTTGAAATTTTTTCCACGCGAGAACGGAAGTCATTGACAGTTCGGGATACAATGGCTTAAATTGCATTTGCTTCGGATTATATAAATCTGCCGCCCCTTCGATTGTCAGGGCATTTGCGTGTCCGGAGCGAACGAGTTTTGCCGCGTTTATTAAAAGATTATATGTGCCGAAAATATTCAATTCTCCGAAATCCGTACCGAGCCAATTTGAAAATTCCTTTTGTAAAGCCATTCGGTTTGTCGTTATGATGGGAATATCGTGTAAATCGTCTTTTGTGACGTATTCCTTTTTTGTAAGGTCTGAATCGGCATTCACAAGCAAGCCCCAACGTTCACGGTCGCTCATTCGTAAAAAATCATATTTTTCTATGTCTATTGGTTCAAGAAGCAAACCGAAATCAAGCAGTCCCTTATCAAGTCTTTCCTTTACGTAATCTGCGCTGTTCGTATATATTTCAAATTGCACGTTTGGGTATTCCGCTTTGAACTCGTTCATTATTTCCGTTAATGAGCCGAAAGAATATAAACCGCCAGTACCGATAGAAATAGTTCCTCCGATATTTGCCGCAGATTCGCTGAACTCGCGTTCTGTCTTTTCTACCATTTGTACGATTTCTTCGGCTCTGCGACGGAAAATAACGCCGTCTTCGGTAAGAGCAAGTTTTTTCCCGCGAACAAATAAAGTCGTTCCGAGTTCTTCTTCAAGCGCCGCAATCTGACGGGACAACGTAGGCTGTGTCATAAATAATGCTTCTGCCGCTTTCGATAAATTCTCTTCCTGCACAACAGCAAGAAAATATTTCAGAACTCGAATTTCCATATTTCGATACCTCAAAGTTTTATTTATGCTAATAGTATAGCACAAAAGCATAGAAAAATCAATAATAAAGAGCAAAGGCTCACGGAATTTTCTCCGTGAGCCTTTTGTCATCGTCTGAAAGCGCAATTCTAAATTTAATTTTAATAATTCCCTATGGAAACTGCGCTTTCGCGGGGCATTTTTTTGCACGAATGCGTCTGTGCGGTTGATTTTTCGGTCGGATTGTGTTATACTAAAGAAAAAAACGAAGGGAGCAACCAAATGAGGGCAGAGGAACTGAAGCGGGAAGCGGCAGAGCTGAAATCGGATATCATAGCTGTACGGAGGCATTTGCACGCCCACGCGGAGACGGGCTTTGATTTGCGGGACACGTTGCCTTATGTGCGGTCCGAGCTGGAGAAAATGGGCTACGAGCCAAAGCCGTGCGGCAGGGCGGGGCTTGTCGCACTTGCGGGCGGAAAACGGGAGGGAAAGACCTTCCTGCTCCGCGCGGATATGGATGCTCTGCCCATCGCGGAAGCCTCGGGTGTGGAGTTTGCCTCGGGAAACGGCAATATGCACGCCTGCGGTCACGATCTGCACACGGCAATGCTGCTCGGCGCGGCAAAGCTCCTCAAGCGGCACGAGGACGCGCTGTGCGGCAGGGTCAAGCTCATGTTCCAACCGGCAGAGGAGATTTTTGAAGGCTCTTCCGACATGATTCGCGCGGGTGTTCTGGAGAACCCACACGTGGATGCCGCGCTGATGCTCCATGTGATGGCGGGAATGCCGTTTGAGGCGGGGACGGTCATCGTTTCCGAACCCGGGGTCAGCGCACCTGCGGCGGACTATTTTGAAATCCGCGTCAGGGGAAAGGGCTGTCACGGCTCCATGCCGAATATGGGAATCGACCCGCTGACCGCGGCGGCGCATATCCTCATCGCCTTGCAGGAAATTCATGCGCGCGAGCTGGCTATGAATGACCGCGCCGCACTGACCGTCGGCAGTCTCCACGCGGGCGCGGCGGCAAATGCCATCCCCGACGAGGCGGTTATGGGCGGGAGCCTCCGCACCTTTGACGAAACGGTGCGGGCAACGGTCAAACAGCGCATGACCGATATCGCAACGGGCATTGCAAAAGCCTTCCGCGCCGAGGCGGAGGTCACCTTCGGAAGCGGATGCCCGTCCCTTTTGAACGACGGGGCGCTTTCCGCCGATGCCTACCGCTACGGGAAAGAGCTGCTCGGTGAGGGCGGTATCTACACCGTGGCACAGCTGGCCGCGAACGCCTCGGGCGGCGGGACCTCCAAGTCGGCAGGCTCCGAGGACTTCGCCTTTGTCAGCCGAGAGGTCCCGTCCATCATGCTCGCGCTGGCGGCAGGACAGCCCGAAAAGGGATATGTCTACCCGCAACACCACCCAAAAGTGAAATTTGATGAGAACGCGCTCGACATCGGCAGTGCGGTCTATGCGTATATCGCAATGCGCTGGCTGGAGGAGCACGCGGGTTCAAGATAAGGCGAAACTGTGCAGATTGACGGTCTCTCTGCCTGCCTCAAGTAAAAAATAGGGCAACTCAATGGTTGACAATTGCATTGAAAAGGTTTATAATAATACTAACGAATATTAGTTAGCACGGAGAGACTATGAAACAAGAAGATACCAAGCAGAAAATCATCGACAAGGCGCTGGAGCTGTTTGCGGCGCATGGGTACGATGCGGTCAGCGTTGGAGAGATTGCCGAGGCAGTCGGAATCAGGGCGCCGTCACTCTACAATCACTATCCGAGCAAGCGGGCGATTTTTGACGCGATTGTGGAATCCACGGCGAAGCAGTACGAGGCGGATACGGGGAAAATCAACATCCACGTGCAGGATGTTGCGCAGGACATTTCCGTCTTTACGGGAATCACCGAGGATGCGCTCTTTGAAAAGGTGCGGCAGATTTTTGTATACTCCCTCCATAACGAGACCATCAGTCGGTTCCGCCGCATGATGACCATCGAGCAGTTCCGCTCGGAGGAGCTGGCGGCGCTGTATTCAAGACGCTATGTGGAGCGCATGGTCGACTATCACGCGGGCATTTTCCGCGCGCTGATTGCCGCAGACGAGCTTCATGCCGAGGACCCCGACACGTTGGCGATGCTGTATGTTGCCCCCGTGATGACGCTCATCGGTATTTGCGACCGCCAACCGGAGCGGGAGGGGGAATGCCTGGAAAAGCTCAGGCAACACGTCCGTCTCTTTTTCCGCATGGTCCACAGAGACAATGCACAGGGAGGGGAAATCAAATGAAAAAGCCCTTGCTACAAAGGCTGGGACTGCTCGGCATCGTCAGCCTTCTTTCCTACACGGCGGGGGTGGTGTTCGCCCCGCTTGCCTATCCCGACTATAATTGGATGGCACAGGCGGTCAGCGACCTCAGCGCGGCAAATGCGCCATCACTTTCGCTCTGGAATCAACTGACCGCACTGTATAACGCGTGCGAGGTGGTTTGCGTTACCGTTGTCTGCATTGGCATACAGGGGCAAAAAACAAAGCTCCTGCGCCTCGGCGTGTATCTGTTTGCGGGCATGGAATGGGTCTCGGCGGTCGGCTATCGGATGTTCCCGCTCTCCGAGAGCGGCTATGCGGGCGCATTTCAGGATGTGATGCACATGGTTGTCACCGCCGCGGTGGTGCTGTTGTCCATCGTGTCGCTGACCCTTATCATCATCGCAGGCGCGAAAAGCAAGGATTGCCGCTCCTACGGTATCTGCGCGGCAGTCGCGCTTTGCATGATGCTGGTCGGCGCGCTGGGGCTGAAGCTCGTTCCCTCTGCCTATTTCGGCGTGGTCGAGCGCTTCAGCGTCTTTGCGGCAACGGGCTTCAATGCGGCACTGGGAATTCATCTGTTTTGTTTGAAATCGACAGAAAAAACAGCTGTATTTTGATTTTTCCTCTTGACAAATCGGTATTTTCGCTATATAATAAGTGAAAATTGTCCGATTTCGCGGCGAGGGAAGGTGTGGTGCTTTGAATATGAAGCTGTCATTCTCATGGGTCGGTCTTGTTGTGTTTGCGTTGCCGATGCTAATCAATATTGCTTATGTGCTTTTTCCTCCGGCAGGGGAGGCTGCGTCATCCAAAAATGTCTCGCATTGGGTGGAAATCATAGAAACCGTCAGTCGGATTGCTTATCTTATTTTATTGACATTTCTTGTGAATCAAAACACGCTCAAACCGAGAAGTGCTTGGTTGGTAATCGCAGTTGCTTTTTTGGTTCTGTACTACCTTGTCTGGATTCGTTATTTTATTGGCGGTCGGAATGTTGCCCTGCTTGGTCGGTCTTTCCTGTTTGTGCCGATTCCGCTTGCGATTTTTCCGGTGGCTTACTATCTCTGTGCCGCGATTTGGATGGGAAACATTCCTGCGGCAGTTGCTATGGTTGTATTTGGAGCGGCACATATCACGGTGTCGGTTCAGTCGTTCCGGTGATTTTCTCGGTTAGACAAAGGGAGGAATACAATGAATCGGATTTATCCTCGACCGCATGACCAACAGACGGTCTACCTAAAGGATGTCATCACGGGTCCGAATATCGAGGTCGGAGACTATACGATTTACAACGATTTTGTTCACGACCCGTGCGATTTTGAAAGGAATAACGTTCTCTATCACTATCCGGTCAACGGGGACAGGCTGATCATCGGGAAATTCTGCTCTATTGCCTGCGGTGCAAGGTTTCTGTTTACAAGCGGGAACCATGCCATGCAGTCGCTTTCAACCTATCCGTTCCCGATTTTCTTTGACGAATGGGACCTGCCGGCGAATCGGATTCGGGATGCGTGGGACAACAAAGGCGATACGGTCATCGGAAATGATGTGTGGATCGGCTATGAGGCGGTTATCCTGTCCGGCGTGACAATCGGAAACGGCGCAATCATCGGCGCACGCGCGGTGGTAACAAAGGACGTGCCACCCTATACCATTGTCGGCGGGATTCCCGCAAAGCCCATCCGCCGCCGCTTTGACGATGCGACAATCGAGCGGCTGGAGGCTCTGCGCTGGTGGGATTGGGACTATGAAAAAATCAAGCGCAATATCCCCGCCATTCGGTCGGGAAAGCTTGAGGCTTTGGAGGGGGCGGAATGAAGCCGATTGTGATTGACCCGAAGAGCACGACCCGCGCATCGGCGTATGACCTTTGGATGGGGGCACCAAACCCGATGGTGACCTTCTTCAAAACCCTGAATGTGACACCGCTTGTGCGCATCGGTCACCGTTACGGGCTGAAATTCAATATGCTGATGGATTACTGTATCGGAAAAGCGGCGAGTCATGGAATCAAGGAGTTTTACATTCTTCCTGTCGGGAAAACGCTTTTGCAATATGACAGCCTTGCAGTCAATACCATTGTGAAAAATGTGCTCGGTGAGGTGAGCTCCTGCGACGTGCCCTTCTCGGATGATCTGATGCAGTTCAATGCCGACTATCTGCGCCTGACGCGTAAGGTTGCCGAAAGCTGTGAAAATCACGACCTGACAGAGTGCATGGTCATCGGTACCTCTGCCATTCCGAATACGGAAATTGACGGCGCGGTTGGAATGAACAGCGGAATTTTCAACAATCCGTTCCTGATTTGGGGAAAGTATCATAAGGGGCTTTTCAAAACGACACTGAAGCTGTCGTTTCAATTCCACCACACCCAAATGGACGGGGCTCATGCGGGGCGTTTTTTGCAACAGCTTCAGAATGCCATTTTTGACCTGAAATCGGAAATGGGAAAAGCAAAGGGGAGCGAAAAAAAACGCATGGCAGGCGCCTGAGCAATTGCACCCGACCTTGAAAATGAGGTTGGGTGCAATTTTTTGCCTTTTTTTCTCAAAACCACTTGACAACCGAACGGTAGGTAGGTATAATAGATAGGTGTACGACGCACAATCGATGAATTTGGAGATTGGAAAATGGAAAAGGGAAACACCAAGCAGGAAATATTGGAGGTTGCGCTGGACCTGTTTTCAACGCAGGGCTTTGAGGCAACCTCGGTTTCGCAGATTGCCGATGCGGTCGGTATCCGCAAGGCATCGCTCTACAGCCATTTTGCAAGCAAGCAGGACATTCTGGATGCTCTGACGGCGAAGGTTCTGGAGCAATACAACAAGCGTTCGATTTTTATCCATTCCGATTGGGATCAAGCCGCCTTTGCGGAAGCGAAGCGGAATTTATCGGTTGAAGAGGTAGAGCGGTTGGTTTTTGAACAGCTTCGTTATATCTTGCATGATCCGCTGATCAGCAAAGCCCGCAAAATGCTGACCGTGGAGCAATTCCGCAATGCGCAGATGGCGGAGCTTCAGACCAAGCAGAATTACACGGGTGTTATGCAATATTTCACCGGTCTTATGCGCTTTTTCATCCGCAACGGGCAGCTGAAGGACTGCGACGCGGAAATTATGGCGGCGCAATTATGCCTGCCCGTTTCCGTCTGGATTAACCTTTGCGACCGCGAGCCGAAGCGGGAAGAGGAAGTGATGGGACTGATCGGGCGGCATATCCGACAGTTTTTCGGGCTGTACGGCATCGGAACGGTATGAAAATACTTTTGACCGCCGCAAGCATTGTAATCATCCTGTCCATTGCCGCGGCAATCGGCTTTCTTGCCTTTGTAAGCCCGCCGAAGGACGAGGTGGAAGCCCTTGACTATCCGCCCTCGTTCTTCTGTGCGGATGTCGGAAATCGCATTGTCTACCAAACCGATGGAAAATGCGCGGCTTATGCCGCCGCGTATCTTTTGCGCCACTTTGGGGAGGAGGCGGACGGCGAGGTACTGTTTTCGGAATTGAAACGACCGTTCGGCTTTGCTTCCGCAAACAGCATTACGGAAATTTTTGAGCGGCGCGGGTATCAGGCAAAAGCCTGTTACGGAAGCATCGACACGTTGAAGCAACGGCTGTCGGAAGGGCAACCAATCCTTGTTTTCATCCGAATCCCGAAGGATACGCACTACGCTGTTGTTGTCGGCTATGACGAGCAGTCGATTTATCTGGTGGATTCGCTCGAAGAGAATGCCAACGCAACGGATGCGCGATACAATCGGGTGCTGACAACGGAAGCGTTTGAAGCCGTTTGGAAAACAGGAACACCGCTCCCCGACAACCTATACATCCGAATCCTCCCAAAGCAGACCGACCGCTTGTCGGCAGAAGGAGCCCCCACATGATACGATTCTTGCTTTTCTTACCCTTGCTCCTGCTTGTATGCTTTTTCGGCATCGCCCTCCTTGTCAATGCCGCGATGTTCAGACCCTACAAACAAATAAAGCCGCCCGCCGACGGACGCAAAGTGACCTTCAAGAGTGGCAGAAGCCGCCTTGCGGGGTACCTTTGGAACGAGACTGGAACGCGCGGCTTGATTGTGTTTGCGCACGGAATGGGAACGGGGGTCGGATATTATCTGCCCGAAATTCATCACCTTGCGGCTCGGGGATATCGGGTATTCGCCTTTTCCTACAGCGGCTATTCGGGAAGCACGGGACATTTTTACGGCTTCCCGCAGGCGGTTTCAGACCTGAAAAACGCGCTTGATTTTATCGATGACGGCTCGCTTCCCGTAGTCCTGATGGGACACAGCATGGGAGCCTATGCCGTTTGCGCGGTGCGGCAATGCACGGAGCACCCTGTGAACGGGATTGTTGCCTATGCGCCGTTTTTCTCGCCCCGTGAGGCGGTTATCGCGGAGGCAACGGGAGGGATGCCCAAGTGCGGGCGGCTTTTGTGCGGTCTGATTCTGCCGATACAGCGCATTTTGTTCGGAAGGACCTGCAACCTGACCGCCGCGGCGGGGCTTTCCCGCGCCAACGTGCCAACGCTTGTCCTGCAAGGCAGTGCGGACAGGGAAGTGACACCCGATGGCTGTGCCCTGTATGCGCACCGCGGCGAATTGTCCGAGGCTCCCGTCACATTCCGACTGATTGAGGAGGAGGGGAGCAACGGACACATGACGGTGGTCCGAAAAAAGGACCAAACGGTCAATGAAGCGACCATGTGTCAGGTTGACGCGTTTCTTGACACGCTACTCGGATTCAAATAACCTTTGGGAGACGCTTTATGATGGAAACGGAACGATTGATACTCAGAAAATGGGAGGAAACAGACGCGGAAGGTCTGTTTGAATATGCAAAGGACCCCGATGTCGGTCCGATTGCGGGATGGCTCCCGCACAGGTCGGTAGCGGAAAGCCTTAACGTCATCAGAACGGTGCTGAACGGCGCGGAGTGCTATGCCATTTGCGAAAAAGAGAACGGGAAAGCCATCGGTTCCATTGAATTGATGCTGAACGGGCATACCGACATGACCGAGCGCGATGATGAATGCGAGCTTGGCTATTGGCTGGAAAAGCCGTTCTGTGGCAGAGGATATGTGCCCGAAGCGGCAAGAGAGCTGCTCCGTCACGGCTTTGAGGACCTCGGAATGAATACGATTTGGTGCGGATATTACGACGGCAACCAAAAATCAAAAAGAGTGCAGGAAAAGCTCGGCTTTGTCTATCATCATACCTGCCCCGATGTTCCCGTGCCGCTTTTGGGTGAGGTGCGTGTCGGTCATACGAACGTCATGACGCGGGCGCATTGGGAGGAGCTGTACAACGAAAGCAAAAAAAGAACGGATGGAGGAATACAATGAAAAACAGCGCACTGGTCGTCATCGACCTGCAAAACGACATCACGAAGCATTACAGAGAAATCATTGAAGCCGTCAACGCGGCGATTGATTGGGCAACCCAAAGGGGACTATACGTGGTTTATATTCGGCATCACAATTTGTCGGAGGGGACACGGACCTTCAAGCCCGACACGCATGGCGCGGAGCTCGTGTCGGAGCTGAAGGTCGTATCCGACCATATTTTTACAAAGACAAAAAGCAATGCACTGACAAGCGAGGCGTTTGCGGCGTTCATTGGGAAGCACAACATCACCGATTTTTATCTCGTCGGCGCGGATGCCGCGGCTTGCATCAAGTCCACCTGCTTCAATATGGCAAAAAGCGGGTATACCGTTCATGTGCTGTCCGACTGCATCACGAGCTATGACAAAAAGAAGCTGCCCGAGCTGCTCGGCTATTATGCAAGCAAGGGGTGCTCGGTCGGAACGCTCCGTGAGCTTGCCGAAATGTAAGCTTACGACAGATGATTATGATTTTGGAGGACAATATGGATATATGGGAAACGCTTTATCGGCAAGCTGAAAAAGAATATCACCCAACGGATGTAAGCCCCTTTATTCAAGCGCACCATGTGGTTTGCGCTTTGGAAAGCGAGGACGGAACCATCTATACGGGCTTTTGCATTGAGGCTTGCAGCGGTGTTATGAATTTATGCGCGGAGCGGGTTGCCGCTCTGAATATGTATGTGAACAGCGGTCAGACAAAAATAAAACGGCTCATCGCCTTTCGGAACAAAGCGCCCTACGGCGGCGGGAGCGGAATGCCCTGCGGTGCCTGCCGTGAATTTCTGTATCAGCTGAATGAGGAAAACGAAAACACGGAGATTATGGTGGATTTTGAGCGCCGAGAAACCGTTACCCTCAAGGAGATGCTGCCGAATTTTTGGGGACAGGAACGCTATTCGGACAGTTGAAGGTCAAAGGAGGACCGAAAATGGAGCAAAAAGCCAGCATCACCGCTCTGATGAGCGCATTCGGGCGGGCATTTCACGCGGAAAACGAAGCGCATCCGATTTTCCGCGATTCTCTTGCCAAAGACCTGATGACAGGGGAGGAATATGCCGCCGTTCAGCACTATCTCCTCGGTGGGGCGCAGTTCTTGGAACCCGAAGCAGACCCCGCAAAGCAGGAGCCGCGGGAGCTGCTCCGCAGGCTTGTGAATGTCCACCTTGCGCCGTCACCGCTCTGCCGCGCGGCGTATACGGAGAGGGCTCTGCGGACCGCTGTTCTGACGGGAACCGAGCAATATGTCCTGCTCGGCGCGGGTCTGGATACCTTCGCGTTTCGGGAGCCCGCGTTCTTATCGAGGCATCGGGTATTTGAGGTCGACCATCCCCTCACGCAGGCGGATAAAAAAGAGCGGATTGCGTGCGCAGGGTGGAAGGTCCCCGATAACCTTACCTTTGTTCCCGTGGATTTTACAACGGATTCTTTAACGGACCGCCTGCTTGCCGCAGGCTTTGACCCATCCGCAAAAGCCTTTTTCTCATGGCTCGGCGTGATTTATTACCTTTCGGGTGACGCGATTGACAAAACGCTCGCCGCGCTCTCGTTGCTCTGCGCGGACGGCAGTACAGTGGTGTTTGATTATCCCGACGAGCGCTTCTTCTCCGCCCCCGAGAAGCGTGTGCAAAGCACCATCGGGATGGCAAGGGCGGGCGGCGAGCCGATGCAGTCGGCATTTTCCTACGGGGAGCTTGAAAAGCTGCTGGAGAAGTACGACTTTCTGATTTACGAGCTGTTGACCCCCGAGGAGATTCAAAGAGACATCATCGACCGCGCGGGAGCGGATATGAAAGCCTTTGAGCACGTCAATTATTGTCTTGCAGTCAGAAAAGGGGAGGTCTTGGAGCACTGATGGAAAAGCTACCGTTTGAAATCGTCCGTGCACAGGCGGAGGATGCCGCCGCACTGCTGGCGTATCTGAAAATCATTGGCGGGGAAACCGACAACCTCAGCTTCGGTCCCGAGGGCGTGCCGCTTGACGAGAAAGCCGAGCGGTCCTACCTTGCGATGCAGGCGCAGTCACACGACCATATCCAACTGCTTGCAAAGGTGAACGGGGAAATCATCGGCACCGCCAGCCTCAACCGCAAGCCGAACCGTATGCACCACCGCGCGGAGTTCGGAATCAGTCTCAAAAAAGCGTGGTGGGGCTGTGGCGCGGCAAGGGTGCTGGCGGAGGGCGTGCTTGACTTTGCAAGGGAAGCGGGGATAGAGCAGGTCAATCTTGAGGTGCGCAGTGACAACAAGCGCGCCGTTGCGCTCTATGAAAAGCTCGGCTTCCGCAAGCTGTGCACCTTCCCGAGCTTTTTCAAAATCAACGGGGAACCGATCGACTTTGACCTGATGAATCTGGACCTTTGCCCCACGGCACGGGATAACGAAACGCTTTGCAAAGCATGAATGGAGGAAGCTGTATGAATCAACTGATTGGCTGTTGCGGATTGGATTGCGAAGCCTGCGATGCCAGAATCGCAACGGTTACGAATGACAACGCCCTGCGCGAAAAGACCGCCGCCCTGTGGTCGAAGCTCAACGGGGTGCCGATTACATCGGACATGATTAACTGCACAGGCTGTCGCGTCGACGGCGCCAAAACGCCCTTTTGCGACAAGCTCTGCCCCGTACATAACTGCGTTCGGGAAAAGGGATTGGACACCTGCGCCGACTGCGGGCAGATGGACGGGTGTCCAACGCTGGGGTGCATCGCCGCGAACAGCCCATTTGTTCTGAAAAATCTGAAGCGGCTCCGCGAGGCGGAACAGTCCGAAAAAATCTGAGAACGTATGGTAAAAATCCTTGTACTGCTGGAAAACAAAACGGAATCGGCAGGGCTGAAGGGGCGGCACGGGCTTTCCTTATATGCGGAAACCGAACGGCACAAGGTGCTGTTTGATATGGGACCGAATGCGTTGCTCCTGAAAAACGCCGAGGCGCTCGGCGTAAGGCTTGCCGACATTGATATTGCGGTGCTCTCTCACGGTCACGTTGACCACTGCGGCGGGCTGAAAGCCTTTTTGGAGCAAAACAGTAAGGCAAAGGTTTACCTTCGCCCGCAAGCCACGGAAAAGCACTATGTCAAGGTCCTCGGCGTACCGTTCTATGCGGGAATCAATCGGGCGCTCCTTTCCAAAGGTCGGTTTGTCTATACCAATGACACGCACAGAATAGATGATGAGCTCATGCTGTTTTCGGGTGTCGCCGGACAATTTTCGCTCCCGAAATCGGACGGCAATCTGTTTACCGAACGGGACGGCAAAATGGTTTCGGACGATTTTTGCCACGAGCAGAATCTCATCATTACCTCGGGGGACAGTCGGATTCTGATTTGCGGGTGCGCACACGCGGGAATTGTCAATATCGTTGCTCGGGCAAAAAGCATTCTCGGAGCAGAGCCGACTGCGGTTATCGGCGGCTTTCATCTTTACGAGCCGACCAAGCGGCGCTACGAGAGCGACGAATATATCCATCGCGTTGCCGCCGCACTTGCGGAAAGCGGCTCGTCTTATTATCCCTGCCACTGCACAGGAGAGAAGGCATACGAAGCCATGAAGGTCTGCTTGGGTGCCCGCCTGACCTACCTGCACACAGGGACGGAGCTTTGCTTCTCAAAATAGCAAGGAAAGTCGAGACAAGTTCCGAGCAATGCGGTATAATATTGTCTGTAAGGAGCTAAGAACATGAAGGAACAGATTTTAGCCGTTCAGAGGATGCAGGATTACATCGAAAAGAACCAAACGGAGGAGATCAGCCTGTCCGATCTTGCGCGGGTATCGCTTTTTTCTCCGTGGTATTCCCATCGGCTGTTTCGGGATTGTCTCGGACTGACCCCCACCGAATATATCCGCAAATATCGGCTGACGCAGGCGGCAAAAATCCTGCGGTGCGGCGGAGCGCGGGTCATCGATGTGGCGCTTGATGTCGGATTTTCCAATGTGGACACCTTCACGCGGGCATTTTACCGCGAGTTCGGTCTGAACCCGAGCGACTACATGAAGACCCCTGTTCCCGTCCCGTTCTTCATTCCTTACGGTGCAAAATATCGTGAATTGCGAAAGGAGAACATCAACGTGTCAGATTTTCAACCCATCTTCGTACAGGTTATCCGAAAGCCGGAGCGCCTGTGCATCATCAAGCGCGGCATAAAGGCAGAGGACTATTTTCCCTATTGTGAGGAGGTCAGTTGTGACGTGTGGGGCATTCTCATGAGTATGCAGTCGCTCTGCGGAGAGCCTGTTTCCATGTGGTTGCCCGAGAAGTACAAAAAGCCGAACACCTCCACCTATGTGCAGGGCGTGGAGGTCGAGCCCGACTATCAGGGAAGCATTCCCGAGGGCTTTGACACCATCCTGCTGTCGGAGGCGGAATACCTGATGTTTCAGGGGCCGACCTTCCGCGAGGAGGATTACTGTGAAGCCATCCGCACCGTGCAGACGGCTATGGACCGCTACGACCCGTCCGTTATCGGCTATCGCTGGGACAATGAAAATCCGCGTATCCAGCTGGAGCCCCGCGGTCAGCGCGGCTATATCGAGCTGCGGGCGATACGGAGGCTTTCGGAATGAGTGAGGCTGTTTTTGTTGAGGGACTGACCAAGATCTACGGCGGCAAAACGGTGGTTGACCATCTGGACCTTTCGGTAAAGCGCGGGACGGTGTTCGGTCTCCTCGGTGCAAACGGCGCGGGAAAAAGCACCACGATCGAATGTATGCTCGGTACAAAGCAGGCAGATGCGGGAAAGGTCCGATTGCTGGGGCAGGACCCGAAAAAGCACCGCCGCACGCTTTTTGAACGCATCGGCGTGCAATTTCAGGAGGGGGACTATCATAAGGAAATCAAGGTCTCAGAGCTTTGCGAGGAAACCGCAAGCCTTTACCGCAATCCTGCCGATTGGCGCGGGCTGTGTGCGCAATTCGGCATTGGGAATCAGGTGAACACGGCGGTCAAACATCTTTCGGGCGGCGAACGCCAGCGGCTTTTCATTGTATTGGCTTTGCTCCCGCAACCGGAGCTGGTCTTTCTCGACGAGCTGACCACGGGACTTGACGCAAAAGCCCGCCGCGGCGTGTGGAAAACACTTGAAATGCTCAAGGCGCATGGGCTGACGGTTTTTCTGACCTCGCATTTCATGGATGAGGTCGAGGCGCTGTGTGACGAAATCTGTATTCTGAAAAAGGGAATTCCGGTATTCCGCGGAACCGTTGAGCAGGCAAAGGAGCAGTGCGGCTGTGCGCATTTTGAAGCTGCGTATCTGCGGCTTTCGGACGAGGAGGCAGACGCATGAAACGCTTTTTTACCTTCCTGAAAACCGAGCTGAAGCTCAGCCTGCGGGATATGAATATAGTGATTTTCGCCGTGATGATGCCGCTGATTGTTTTTGTCATTCTCGGGATAGTCAATGGTACAAAGCCCGCGTATGACGGCGCGGCGTATACGTTTTTGGAACAGTCCTTCGGCGCGGTTGGTGCAATTGCCGTTTGCGCAAGCGGACTTATGGGTTTGCCGCTTGCAATATCGGGCTTGCGGGAAATGAAAATCCTCAAGCGACTGCGCGTCACGCCTGCCCGTCCCGTATTCCTTCTCGGAGTTGAGCTGACGATGTATGTTATCTACTGTGCCGTGTCCCTTGCAGCGCTGTCTGTCGTTGCGCTTTTCTGGGGCGTCCGACTGCATGGCTCGCTTCCTGCTTTCCTCGGGAGCTGGTCGCTTACCATGCTTTCAACTCTATCCATTGGGATGTTGGTGGGCGGCATAGCGAAGGATACCAAACAGGCAAGCCTGATTGCGTGCATTCTCTATTTTCCGATGCTTGTCTTTTCCGGCACGACACTGCCGATTGAGGTCATGCCAAAGGCAATGCAGAGGATTGTCCGCTTTTTCCCGCTGACACAGGGGATTACCCTGATGAAGAACGCATTTCTCGGTATCGGTGAGGGCAAGGTTCTGTTGCCGATTGGTGTCATGCTTGGTATTACGGTGCTTTGCGTTGCCCTCGCAGTCCGCTTTTTCCGATGGGAATAAATAGGGGAGCCTTTACCTGTCATCACAGGTAAGAATGCCCCGCAGACACACAAAGCCCCCGGCGAAAACTGAAGTGACCCCCAAAGTTTAGACAAAAAATAATTAAACAGAGTAGGAGTGA
>ERZ808252.971-NODE-971-length-23559-cov-5.792163_pt1 | contig 23559 bp, 18 predicted proteins | sample MGYA00521242_ERZ808252 | MGnify/ENA primary metagenome ERZ808252 (study PRJEB31516, sample SAMN03275581) | gut metagenome | biome: mammalia-associated habitat; material: feces | host: Papio cynocephalus | place: Kenya | collected 2012-08-07 ...
CTTGCACAAGTGTTTCGAGACTTGGCTGCGAACTGTTGGTACACCACTTGCTCACAGTTGCAGGGTCCTTACCTAATTCGTCTGCCAGCCACTTGGCTGTCCTTTTGTTTTCAACCAATACTATCTTGATGCGGTTGATATCTTTCTTTGCCATATCCTTTCATGAGTTTCTTGGTTTACAAAGGTAAAAACATTCTTTGACAATCAAGAAATATTATGGAACGAGTTGTCCGATGTTTTCTGCTCGTTTCAATCATGAATGTAAAGATAGCATGTGAGTAAGTGAAGCGATTTCCATGTAGATGCAAGCACTTTCGCGAACAATAAGGCCGGACTCTTCATTGGAATCCGGCCTTAATATTGCTTAGGGTTTTATCGGTTATCAACTTATCTGATGAACAGCAGTTCACGGTATTTAGGCAGTGTCCACATGCCATCTTCAACGATAAGCTCCAATTTGTCGATGTGGTAACGGATGCTTTCCAGATATGGCATCACGGTGTCATGATAGAGAATGGCTTTTTCGCGCTCGTCGGTTATTTTGTTGGCTACTTTGCGTGCATCTACCATTTTCTTTACGTTCTCGATGATGAAACTGTTGTGGGCCGAAATTTTCTTGATAATGTTGATGTTGTTTGCATTGAGTTCGTTGGCCTCGGCATCGGGGAACGATTCGCAAATTTTGTGAACATTGTCAATCAGCATGCTTTGGTAGCGCGTTGAAACGGGGATTACGTGGTTCATGGCCATATCGCCGAACACGCGTGCTTCGATCTGTATTTTCTTGGTGAAGGTTTCCCATTTGATTTCGTTGCGGCATTCCAGCTCGTATTTTTTCATGACGTGCATGCTTTCAAACATTTTGATGGACGATTCGTCGAGATAGCGGTCATAGATGACGGGGCAGCTTGTCTCGCAGTCGAGGCCGCGTTTTTTGGCTTCGGCTTTCCATTCGTCGCTATATCCGTTGCCTTCGAAATGTATGGGCTTGCATGTCTTGATGTCTTCGCGCAGGATGGTGAGGATGGCCGCATTAGTTTCGGTTCCTTTGGCTATGAGGGCGTCGACACGTGTCTTGAAGTCGGTGAGTGCCTCGGCCACTGCCGTGTTGAGCACAAGCATGGCTGCGGCGCAGTTGGCCTGCGAACCCACGGCGCGGAACTCGAAGCGGTTGCCGGTGAAGGCAAACGGACTGGTACGGTTACGGTCGGTGTTGTCGATGTGCAAATCCGGAATCTGCGGGATATCGAGTTTTATTTCGTGGCGTCCTTTCAAGGATGCGAGGTCGGTGGGAGCCGCGTTCTCTATCTTTTCCAGAATATCGGTCAGTTGTTTTCCGAGAAACGACGATATAATGGCGGGAGGTGCTTCGTTGGCACCCAGACGGTGTTGGTTGGTTGCTGTGATGATGGAGGCTTTCAGCAGACCGTTGTGGCGATAAACGGCCATCAATGTCTCTACGACGAAGGTAATGAAGCGCAGTCCGCCGTTTTCGTCTTTACCGGGTGCATGGAGCAATATGCCCTTATCCGTTGCCAGTGACCAGTTGCAATGCTTGCCGCTGCCGTTGATGCCTTTGAAAGGCTTTTCATGGAGCAGGCAGCGGAATCCGTGCTTGCGTGCCACTTCGCGAATCAGCGACATCAGCAACATGTTGTGGTCTACGGCCAAATTGCATTCCTCGTATATCGGAGCCAATTCAAATTGGTTGGGAGCCACTTCGTTGTGGCGTGTCTTGCAGGGTATGCCAAGCTCAAGAGCCTGTATTTCCAGGTCTTTCATGAATGCGGCCACGCGGCTTGGTATGGCACCGAAGTAGTGGTCGTCCATCTGCTGGTTTTTGGCCGAATCGTGGCCCATCAGCGTGCGTCCCGTCAGCATAAGGTCGGGGCGGGCGGCATAGAGGCTTTCGTCCACCAAGAAGTACTCTTGTTCCCAGCCCAGGTTGGCGTGAACATGTTCCGTGTCGGGATTGAAATACTTGCACACTGCTGTCGCTGCCTTGTCGACTGCCGCGAGCGATTTCTTGAGAGGAGCCTTATAGTCCAAGGCCTCGCCTGTGTAGGAGATGAACACCGTTGGAATCATCAACGTATCGTCGACGATAAATACGGGCGAAGAAGGGTCCCAGGCCGAATAGCCACGCGCTTCGAAAGTGCTGCGGATTCCGCCGCTGGGGAACGACGAGGCATCGGGCTCTTGCTGTACAAGTTCTTTACCGGTAAACTCCTCGATCATGCCGCCCTTGAAGTCATGTTCAATGAATGCGTCATGCTTTTCAGCCGTTCCTTCCGTAAGAGGCTGGAACCAGTGGGTGCAGTGGGTCACTCCGTTGTCCATTGCCCACTTTTTCATTCCTTCTGCCACCTTGTCGGCTACCGAAAGATCCAGGAATGCACCGTTTACGATGACATCGCGCAGTTTTTCATATACATCGAGCGGCAAATACTTGAACATCTTCTCCTGATTGAAGACATATTTGCTGAAAAACTCGCTGGGACGCTCTGTTGGTCTTTTAATTTCCAATGCTTTCTTCTTGAAAGCTTCTTCTACGACTTTGAACCTTAAGTTTGACATAATAATTATGATTTTGTGGCACGATGCTTTTTCGGGGACGCTAAATGGGCATCCCAAGACATCAGTGCCTTGTTGATATTCTATACATGGCTTCTATGCAGTTTTCCCTGCTTCCGAAGGCGGTGAAGCGCACATAGCCTTCACCGCTCGGGCCGAATCCCACACCGGGGGTACATACAACGTGGGCTTCTCTCAGAAGTTCGTCAAAAAACTTCCAGCTGCTCACTCCGTCGGGAGTCTTCACCCACAGGTAGGGAGCATTTTCACCGCCATACACTGCCAGACCCAATCTCTTCAATGCGTCGCGCATGATGCGTGCATTGTCCATATAATATTTGATGCTAGCCTTGATTTGCTCTTTTCCTTCGGGCGTGTAGGTGGCTTCGGCGGCGCGCTGCGATATGTAGCTCGTGCCGTTGTATTTGGTTCCCTGACGGCGGGCCCAGAGTTGGTTGAGACACACTTCCTCGCCGTTGCCATTGTAAGCTGTAAGCTCTTTGGGCACTATCGTAAAGCCGCAGCGCACACCGGTGAAGCCGGCCGTTTTCGAATAACTGTGAAATTCTATGGCACATTTCTTGGCGCCTTCTATTTCGTAAATCGAGTGGGGGATGGCCTCGTCCTGTATATAGGCTTCATAGGCGGCGTCATACATTATGATGCTGTGGTTGGCCAATGCATAGCTCACCCACTTCTCGAGTTCTTCGCGCGAAATGACTGTGCCTGTCGGATTGTTGGGATAGCACAGGTAGATGATGTCTACATGGCGGTCGGGTATTTGAGGCGTAAAATGGTTTTCTGCCGTGCACGGCACATAGACTATGTTGCTCCAAGTTCCGTTTTCCTGGTCACCGGCGCGTCCGCCCATCACGTTGGAGTCGATATATACGGGATATATCGGGTCGGTCACGCATATCGTGTTGTTAAGGCCGAGAATGTCGCCGATGTTGCCCGTATCGCTTTTTGCTCCGTCGTTTACAAACACTTCGTCGAGGTCTATCTGTACGTTTCTCGCTGTAAAGTCGTTTTCCACGATGGCCCGACGCAGGAAATCGTAGCCATGCTCGGGTCCGTAGCCCTTGAAGGTGTTTTTGTTGCCCATTTCGACCACAGCTTTCTGCATGGCCTCGATCACCACGGGTGCCAGCGGCTGGGTCACGTCGCCTATGCCCAGGCTGATGATGTCTGCACCGGCATGACTGTCCTTGTAGGCTTTTACTTTGTTGGCTATTTCTATGAAAAGGTAGCTCTTCTGTAGTTTCTGGAAATTATCGTTGATGTTTGCCATGATGTTTGTTTTTTATAGTTGTATATCGCCTTCAAAGACGGTTGTTGCGGGTCCCGACATGTATATGTGGTTGTTGTCTTTGTTCCATTCAATCTGCAGGCTGCCTCCGTCCATCACTATCGTGGCACGGTCTTTGGCAAATCCGCGCAGTATGGCTGCCACGGCTGTGGCGCAGGCTCCCGTTCCGCAGGCCATCGTTATGCCGGTGCCACGCTCCCATACACGTGTGCGTATGGTGCCGTCGGGGCGCACTTCGGCAAATTCTATGTTGCATTGCTGGGGAAACACGGGATGATGCTCCAGGCCGGGGCCTTCCTGAGCCAGGTTGACCTTTTGTATGTCGCTGACGAATATCACAAAGTGGGGATTGCCCATCGATACGAATGTGCCTTCATAGGTCTTGCCGCCGGCACCGATGATGCCGTCTGACATCCGTCCGTTGTCGGTTGCCAGCTGTCCTTTGTCGGTCAGGATGGGCTCGCCCATGTCTACCGTGGCACTTGTCACTTCATCGTTGCCGTCGGTGTGCAGTTCCAGGTATTTTATGCCGGCCTTGGTCTCTATGCTGATGCTTTTGCTACGGGTCAGGCGATGGTCGTAGACATATTTGCCCACACACCTGATGCCGTTGCCGCACATCAAGCCTTCCGAGCCGTCGTTGTTGAACATGCGCATGCTGAAATCCGCCTTATCCGACTTGCCGATGAGTATCAGGCCGTCGCTTCCGATGCCTGTGTGAGGCGCGCTCCATCTGATGGCTGCGTCCGAGGGATTGGGAATCCTGTTTTTTTCGATGTCTACATATATATAGTCGTTTCCGGCTCCTTGCATCTTTGTAAAATGAATCGTGCTCATTGTCAAGTCTTGTCTTTGTAGTTAATTTTGTTCTACGCTGCAAAGTTGGCGATAAGTTTTGAATATTGATACATTTTGAATCGAAAATCTTTCAAAAATCAATTTTTCAAATCAAAAACTTGTCGTTTTGATACTTTTTGCAGCATTATTTGTTCTGATTGTTTTCTTTGGTTTACATTTCGCCCGTCTTTTGGAGTGGGTTGTCAATGAATCTCTTTGTCAGGTTGCCGTAGGCTTCTATGCGGCGGTCGCGCAAGAAGGGCCACCATCTGCGCACGTTCTCCGAGCGTTGCAGGTCTATTTCCACCTCGGGTTCGGCCTCTTCGCTCTCTGAAGCCCGGGTCAGAAGCTCTCCCTGCGGACCGCATGCGAAGCTGCTGCCCCAAAACTTGATGCCCTTGGTGCTGCCCGAGGGGTCGGGTTCGTGTCCCACCCTGTTGACGGCTATCAGGGGCAGTCCGTTGGCCACGGCATGGCCGCGCTGCACGGTTGTCCAGGCTTCGCGCTGGCGTTGCTGCTCTTCGGGGCTGTCGGTGCTCTCATAGCCTATGGCGGTGGGGTAGATGAGCAGTTCGGCGCCGGCCAGTGCCATCAGACGGGCGGCTTCGGGATACCATTGGTCCCAGCAGACCATCACGCCGAGCCTTCCCACGCTTGTCTGTATGGGTCGGAAGCCTGTGTCGCCGGGCGTGAAATAGAATTTCTCGTAGTAGGCCGGATCGTCGGGTATGTGCATCTTGCGATAGGTGCCCGCAAGGCTGCCGTCGGCTTCGAAAACCACGGCCGTGTTGTGGTAGAGACCGGCACTGCGCCGCTCAAAGAGCGAAGTGACGAGCACTATGCCCAGACGCGCCGCCAGGCGGCTGTAGGTCTGAGTCACATCGCCGGGAATGGGCTGGGCCAGGTCGAAGCAGTCCACGTTTTCGGTCTGGCAGAAATAGAGCGAATCGTGCAATTCCTGCAATACGATGAGGCGGCAGCCGTCACGGGCCATCCGTTCCACCTTTCCGGCCAGCCTGCGCCGGTTGTCGGTGATGTCGGCAGTGTTGTGCTGCTGAACCATACCGACCTTCAGTTTTTTTTCTTGGGTATTCATATTTCGGTTGTTGTATCTGCACACGGATGTTCCCTCACGATGCCTTTGGGCAATTGCATGGTGGAACAATGGAGCGAGCCGTGCTGGCGCACAAGCACGCTGCAGTCTATGGTGTCTACGGCATAGCCCTGAAAGGCTTTTTGAAGCATGTCGCGGGCTGCCTCGTCGGTTTCGGGGCTGCCATACGATGGCATCAGCACCTTGTCGTTGACAACCAGAAAATTGGCATAGGTGGCCGGCAGCCTGTCGCCGTCGTCATCGTATAGTGGCCGCGGCATGGGCAGCGGGTAGAGCGCATAAGGCTCACCCTCGGGGGTGCGGAAAGATTGCAGCTCGCGCTCCATCTGCCGGAGCTCGTCATAGTGTTCGTCGCTGCGGTCGCTGCACTGTACGTAGGCGATGCCGCCGTCGGGGCAGAAACGCGCGAGGGTGTCAACATGACTGTCGGTATCGTCGCCGGCCAGATAGCCGTGATCGATCCAAAAAATGCGGTCAATGTGCAACAGGCGCTTCAGCCGGCTCTCTATTTCGTCGCGGCTCATGCCGGGATTGCGGTTGGGGTTCAGAAGGCAGCGCGAGGTGGTCATCAGGGTGCCGCGGCCGTCGCTCTCGATCGAGCCGCCTTCGAGCACAAAGTCGTTGCAATCCCTGTAGCGGCCTTTGAGCCATCCGCTTGCATAAAGGCGGCGGTTGACGGCATTGTCAAGTGCGGCCTCGAACTTGCCGCCCCAGCCGTTGAAACGGAAATCCATGAGCTGCCAGATGCCTTCCTCGCGCACACTGATGAAGCCGTGGTCGCGGGTCCAGGTGTCGTTGGTGGGACACTCCACAAAGCCGATGCGCCCGAATGCTTCGCGCGGCAGCCTTGCCTTCAGCAGCCTGCTCACTTCGCCGGGGTGGGGCGTCACGATGATGAGGCGCTCTGCCGAACTGATATGATAGGCCATTTTTACATATACCTCGGTCACTTCGTCGAGATAGGGCAGCCAGTCGGTTCCGGCGTGAGGCCAGGTGAGCAGCACGCCGCTTTGGGGAAACCATTCGGAAGGAAACACCGAACGGGTCATCTCGATGGGATTCTCCTTCGGTTCCATGCCGCGCAACTGCAAAGTGGCCTCCGTGATGGTGGCCGTTTTCGCTTTTACTAAAAGACCCATGTCATTAACGGTTTGTACATGCAAAATTACAGTTATTATACTTATTACGATTATGAAAATATGTAAATTTATAAATCGAACGCATTAAAAAAGCCAAACAGGCGGCATTTTTCAGAAAAGCCACGCAGAAAGGCGTAATTTTCTCCCTACGGGTCACAATTTGCAGCCCTCGCGTCGGCATTGGCAGCACACCGCTGAAAAGGCCGCGCGGGCGTGCCGGAAAAAATATTAGGCTCGCAAATTTGCACAGGCAAATAGTTTTTCTTAAATTTGCAGCTTAAAATCCACAAGGTGTGAAGATAAAGGACGTGATTGAAGCCCTTGAGCGTTTCGCGCCTCTGCCCCTGCAGGAGGAATATGACAATGCCGGCCTGCAGACGGGACTGACGGAGGCGGAAGTATCAGGGGCATTGTTGTGTTTGGACGTGACCGAAGAAGTGCTGCGCGAAGCCGCGGCCCAAGGTCTCAACATGGTCATAGCGCATCATCCGCTGCTGTTCCGCCCCCTGCGACATCTCACCGACGGCACGCAGGTTGAACGGTGTGTCCGTTATGCCGTGAGACACGACATAGCCGTCTATGCCGCCCACACCAATCTTGACAACGCCCGCGGAGGCGTCAATTATGAAATGGGCCGCCGCATAGGGCTCGAAGACCTGCAGCTGTTGCAGGAACGCAGCGACGGGCAGGGCGGAAGCGGCGTTGTGGGACGGTTGGGCAGACCGATGGAAGCCGGTGACTTTCTGAAGCATATAAAAAGGACTTTCCGGGTGGAATGCCTGCAACACAACAGACTCTTGGACGGACGCCCCATCCGGAAAGTGGCTCTGTGCGGCGGTGCGGGCGACTTTCTACTGCCCTGGGCACTGGAGGCCGGAGCCGATGCCTTCCTGACCGGAGAGATGAACTACCACCGGTTCTTCGGATGGGACGGACGCATTCAGATAGGCGTGCTCGGACACTACCAAAGCGAGCAGTTCACGCAGCAGCTCCTGCAAAAACTGCTGGAAGACAGCCTGCCCGCACTTCGCACCCGGATAACCACGATAAACACCAACCCCATACATTATCTTTAAGCACGAAACAATCATCCAATAAAACAACTATAAATATGGCACGCGAAACATTAAAGGAAACAAGCCCGTCTGAAATGACCGTAGAGCAGAAGCTGAAAACCCTCTACGAGCTGCAAACCGTCTTGTCGAAGATCGACGAAATCAACAACATCCGTGGCGAACTTCCCAACGAAGTACACGACCTGGAAAACGAAATAATCGGTCTGGATGTACATATCAATAAAATACAGGCAGAAATCAAAGCCATCGATGTAGACATCACCAAACTGAAGGAAAAGAAAAACGTGGCACAAAGCACCGTGGAAAAAAACACGGCCAACCTCGAAAACGTGCGCAACAGCCGCGAATATGACGCCCTGAGCAAGGAAATAGAATATCAGAACCTTGAAATGCAGCTCTGCGACAAGCGCATACGCGAAGCCAACGAACAGCGCCAACGCCGCCTGGAAGAAATCGGCGAAACGGAAAGCCGCAAAAAAGAACGTCAGGCCGACCTCGAGGCAAAGAAAGCCGACCTGGAAGACATCATACGCGAAACAAAAGTACAGGAAGACGAGCTGAGAGAAAAATCAAAGGAACTCGAGGACAAAATAGAGCCGCGCCTGCTCAAAGCCTTCAAACGCATCCGCGACAACAGCCGTAACGGTTTGGGCATAGTTTATGTGCAACGCGACGCATGCGGCGGATGCTTCAACAAAATACCGCCCCAGAGGCAACTGGACGTTCGCCTGCGCAAGAAAATCATTGTGTGCGAATATTGCGGCCGCATCATGATCGACCCTGAACTGGCCGGAATCGAAGTGGAAAAACCCGTGGAAGAACCCAAAAAGACACGCCGCCGCCGCACAACGGCCAAAGAACAAGAATAGCACCCAAAACATCAGAAAAACGCATACATCCTGCTTTCCACAGCGAAGGCAGGATTTTTTGTGACAATAAAAAACATCAAGTTTTGCGTCAAAAACAAAAATATTATTGCTAACTTTGCAGCATCAAAATATTTAAAGCGTTAAATAAAACATCAAAATCACCTATCCAAAACTCAACTTACAATGAAAAAGCGATTCTGCAAAAACCGCCTGGCATTGGGTCTCGCGACAGTCGCGGTAGCATTGGCCTCGTGCATGAACAACGACTACGACCTGTCGGACATCGACTCGACGGTAGGCATCAATGTCAACGACCTGACCATCCCCCTGAACCTTGACCGGATAACACTCGACGCCATGCTCGACCTGGACGAAAACAGCCAGATAAAAAAAATGGACAACGGCGAATATGCCATCGTCGAAAGCGGCACCTACCGTTCCAATACCATCCAAGTGCCATCGTTTACGGCCGCAGCACCATCGATAACGCCCATCGAAGCACAGCTGACGCTGAAAGACTTCGCACAGGCGGCATCGCGCCGATACAGGGCAGGGCAGAGCACGGACACCCGACTTGCCGCTTATGACATAAGCAACAAGTCGACCGAAATAAACGTTCAGGCCGACAACGTGAGCGAATACATCGTAGACCTTGACGACATCACCGCAACAGGCTTGCAGGCCCGTTTGCAACTCTTATTCGACGGACTGCAAGGCATTGCCAAGGAAATCAAGATTGAAGACCTCACCATCGACTTCATACCCGGCTTGCAGGCAACACCGAGCATCGGAACCTATGACGCAGCCACCGGAAAAATCAACATAGGCAACGTATCGACCACGACACACCGTCTCGACATTGCGCTCAACGTTGAAAAAGCAGGACGGGCATCGGGCATCCGTCTCGAAAACCATGTATTTTCGCTCAGCTCGGCATGCCACGTGGCATCGGGCTCCATCAACATCTACGAATCCGATGTATTGCCGGCCTACAGGGACAACAACGGCAACCTGAACCTCGAAGCATTCAAAAACGCTGTGCCCCAGAACGTACACTACGTATGCGCGCCTACGATGACAGACATCAATGTTGAAAAATTCAGCGGCGACATCAAATACGACATCGACGGAATCAGCATAGATCCCGTCGAGCTCAACGACATTCCCGACGCCCTCAACCAGGAAGGCACGGACATACGCATGGCCAACCCGCAACTCTATCTCGAAGCCTCCAACCCGCTATACGGATACGGACTAAAGGCACAGGCCAACCTGAAACTCACATCGCACACCGCAGGAAAATCCAGCAGCTACACGCTCGACAACCCTGAAGGCGTAGTGATTGACAAGGCTGACAACAAATATTGCCTGTCGCCCTACAAACCCGGCAACTACTACGTGGGAACCATCGAAAGCAACGGAGAAAAAATAACCGCTGACTTTACAAACGCCATGCAACAGGGATTCACACAATTGTCGAACGTGCTGAGCGGCGAAAAAATACCCGAAAGCATCGACATAGACGTTGTGGATCCACGCATACCCCAACAGAAAGTCACCGACTTCCAATTGGGAAAAGACATTGCGGCAGTAGAAGGCAAATGGGTGTTCTACGCCCCGTTGCAACTGACCCCCGAATCGAAAATCAAATATTCAGAAACCATCGACGGATGGAACGACGAAGACCTCGATGCCCTCACAATCAAAAAAATAAACGTTCTGGCAGATTGCAGCACCGACCTTCCCATATCGGCCACCTTTACGGTCTATCCCATCGACACCGAAGGCAAACGCATCTGCGATGAAAACGGAAATCCCATCGTAGGCACCATCGACAAGACCATAACAAAAGACATGTCGGAACCCATCGTCATCGCCATAGAAGGCAACATTCGCCACCTTGACGGCATCGTCATCGAAGCCCGACTGGACAACGCCGACGGACAAACGCCACTGAAACCCACGCAGACCATTGCCTTGGAAAACATAAAGGTGAAAGTATCGGGAACCTACGAAAAAGAATTATAACGAACCCACTCAGTAACACTAAGAACAGACCAAAATGAAACAATATACCCAACTGATTTCGCGTATAGCCCTTCTTTCACTGTTGGCAGCGCCCGCCATGGCACAAGACACAAGGTCGGCCTACTTTACAAACGGCTATCTTTATCGCTACAGCCAGAACCCCGCCATCGGCAACGACCGCAATTTCATTTCATTCCCCGCCTTGGGAAACATCAATATGGGGCTGCGCAGCAACCTGGGCGTCGACGACATCCTGTATAATGTCAACGGCAAGACCACGACGTTTATGAATCCGAACGTGAGCACGTCCGAGGCAATGGGCAACATCAACGACAAAAACAAGCTTGGTTTTGACATGAAACTGAACATTCTTTCTGTGGGCTTCAAGGCTTTTGGCGGCTACAACACCGTGAGCCTCAATGTTCGCAGCAATTTCGGTGTTGTCATTCCCGGTTCCATTTTCCATCTGGCCAAAGAAGGCCCCGCCAATACCACATACGATATCAAGGATTTCAATGCCCATGCCGACGCCTACGGTGAGATTGCCCTCGGCCACTCCCGCAAAATCAACGAGAACCTGCGCGTTGGCGCGGCAGTCAAGTTCCTGCTGGGCGGCGCCAATATAGATGCCGAATTCAACAAGGCCCAATTGACGCTCGGCACCGACCAATGGACAGCCGTTACCGATGCAAAGATACAGAGCAGCGTAAAGGGGCTGACTTATGAGACCGAAGAAAAAATGCGCGGCCCCGAAGGCGAAAAAGTGCGCCACACCTATGTGAGCGGTGCCGACGTTGACGGAGCCGGTCTCAACGGTTTCGGAATGGCATTCGATTTGGGTGCAGAATACAAGCTTGACAACGACTGGACATTCAGTGCCTCGCTGCTCGACTTGGGCTTCATCAGCTGGTCAAACAATATGGTGGCATCGACAAACGGCGAAAAGACTTTTACCACCGACCGCTACATTTTCAATGTGGACGATGATGCACAAAACAATTTCGAGGACGAATTCGACAGGATGGGCGAAGGCCTTTCCTCGCTTTATGAGTTGCAGGACAATGGCGATGAAGGCGGCCGCACCCGTGCGTTGGGAGCCACCTTGAACCTCGGGGCGCAGTATACGTTGCCGGCTTACGAAAAACTGAAATTCGGGCTGCTCAATACGACACGCATGCAAGGCAAATTCTCGTGGACCGAATTCCGCTTGTCGGCCAATGTAGACCCGACACGATGGTTCAGTGCCGGTGCCAATATCGCGGCAGGAACCTACGGAATGTCTTTGGGCTGGATTCTTTCGCTTCATCCAAAAGGCTTCAACATGTTTGTTGCCACCGACCACTCGATTGGAAAAATGGCCAAGCAGGGACTTCCCCTGTCGTGCAACGCGGCTTTCAACTTTGGTATCAACTTTCCGTTCTGAATACGGAGCAAACAGACATAATTGACAACAAAATCATATAGACATAGAAGCGCGGCCGAACTGCTACGACGATACGTAGCTTTTACGGCCGTGCTTTTTGTCATTGCGTTCGGCACATCGCTTTCTATCCGTGCCAATTTAGGTTCGTCGCCCATCTCGTGTCCGCCCTATGTGCTCAGCCTCCTTCCCGGAGCGTGGACGATGGGAAGCTATGTGATGTGCATGCACATTTTCTTCATCTTAGCCCAAATTCTCTTATTGCGGCGCAACTACGAGAAGATTCAGCTTTTGCAGATATTGGTGAGCTTTCTTTTTGGCTGGTACACCGATTTGACCATGTGGCTCACATCGTTTCTGCAAGTACCGGCCGACTGGCCGCTCTATGTGGCCTGGCCGCTGCGCTTCATAGAGCTTCTGGCAGGCGGTGCCATCCTTGCCTACGGAATAGCCTGCGAAGTTCATTGCGATGTGCTGATGCTGGCCGGCGAAGGCTTTCCATTGGCCATTGCCAAAGTGCTGAAACGCGATTTCGGCAAGGTAAAGATATGCTCCGACACAGGTTTGGTATGCATAGGAGCCGCCATCATGCTCGTGGCGACAAAAAGCTGGCACTGGGATATGGTAGGAATCGGAACATTGGTCTCCATGTTCTTCGTAGGGTTCATGGTGAGGCAGTTCAACCCGCATCTTTCATGGCTCGACCGCATGCTTGGCGATTCAACCGCCGTCCGCTCTTCGGAGCATCCGTCATCGGTTTACCATCCGGTGGTCACGATAAGCCGCGAATACGGCAGCGGCGGGCATGCCGTGGCCGAAAAACTTGCCCATAGCCTGGGCGTAAAGCTCTACGACCGCAAACTGATTGACCAAACGGCTCACGAACTCGGGTTCAGTACGGAATACGTGGCGGAAAACGAGCAGAACATCTCGACTGCCAAGCTTTGGGAGCTCATTTTTACGGACAAAAGCATACCGTCGTCTATGAATCCCAGCCACGACGACGCCATATTCGTATCGCAAAGCCGCACCATCCGCGAACTGGCATCAGAAGGTCCGTGTGTCATTGTAGGCCGGTTGGCCGACTACATACTCCGCGACAATCCCAACGCATTCCATGTATTTGTCACAAGCAGCGAAGAATTTGCCGTCAGCCGCGTCCGCCACCGCTACCATCTGGACGAAAAAGCGGCAAAAGAGCGTATCGAACAGGTAAACCGCGGACGTGCCAATCATTGCCTGCAATATTCCGGCCGGCGCTGGAGCGATGCACGCAACTACCATCTTGTTGTAGATGCTTCGAGCGTAGGCATACAGGGAGCGTCGCGCATTATAGAAGAAGCCGTGCGACTTTTCCGGCAAGAAATAAAGAATCCGGCACATTGAGTCTGTTTTCGCACTCAGACAGTCTTTTTCACGCGCAGCACAGCAGATTTTCTCTCGAAAAAGGCTTATCTTTGCACTTTAACATCATTCATTTGCCATGAAAAGATTCTTATTGTCATTCATCACCGTTTCCATTATATCGACCACAGCCGCTTTCGGCCGCGGTCACGAAGTATCCGTAACCGATTTCGGTGCACGTCCCGACGACGGGCTCAACGATGCCGAAGCTCTGAGAGCGGCTGCCAAATATTGCCGTGAGCACCGCGGCACAACGCTCGTTTTTCCTCCCGGCACCTATGATTTCAGCGACCCCGTGGCTGCCGACATCGAGCGCCGTGCCATCAACGGCGAACTGGGACGCGGTCTGGAAGTGCAGCACCGCCTGTTCGTGCCTCAGAAGCCTTATGTAAAAGGACTTGACTTCAGCTTGTGCCGCGACCTCACGATACGTGCCGCAGGAGCCCTGCTGCGTGTCGAGGGCTGGATGGAAGTGCTGTCGTTCACGAAAGCACGCAATGTGGTAGTCGACGGTCTGAGCATCACCTACAAGCGGCCGGCCGCCACCGAGGCGCGCATCACGGCCGTCGGCGAGTCGTCGTTTGACATGGAATACGACCCTGATCTGTACCGCTACATAGACAATGTGGTGCAGGGACGCGTACATTTCTACAGCATGTCGAAGCAGCGTTTCTACTATGCCAACACGGGCGACATGCAACTGGTGCGTCCCGGCCTGATACGCGTACAATCCGATGCCCGTCCGCCCGTAGGCGACTTTGTCATCATACGTTACGGCGGCCATTACCGGCCTTGCATCATGCTGAAGGAGTCGAAAGACATGACCGTGCGCAATGTCACCATCATGAGCTTTCCCGGCATGGGCATAGTGGGCCATCTCACACACAACATACTGATTGACGGCCTGAAAGTGGTGCCCGAACGGGGACGCTACAGTTCGACCAACACAGATGCCACCCATTTCACCTCCTGCTCGGGCACACTCACCATCTGTAACAGCACATTCAAGGGCAATGGCGACGACTGTACCAACGTGCACAACTACTATTACAGCATCTACCCTCAGTCCGATTCGGACAAACGCATCGAAATCAAGGTCGAAAACGCCGACCTTCACGCCCAATCGCTCGACTATCCTTCGATAGGCGACACCCTCGTTGCCGTAGACCGCCGCAACATGGCCATAAAAGGGCGTTTCAAGGTGAAAGGCGTCGACACCTCGACCGTAAAATGGCAAGTTATCGTCACACTCGACCGTGCGGTGAGCGCAGGACTGGCCGACAGCTGCTACATGCTGAACCACACACGTTTTCCACATGTAAGCATCCTCAATAATACGGTATATTATCACAGCGCACGTGCCTTTCTGCTGAAAGTGCCTCACTCCGTTGTCTCGGGCAACAGGATTGAACAGACCACCCTGACAGCCATCAAACTGGGAGCCGAACTGAGTTGGCGCGAAGGCGGCCCCGTAGAATCGGCTCTGATAGAAAACAACTACATATCCCATTGCGGCGAAGAGGGCAACCCGTCGACGGCCTCGTGTGTCATGGTGTCGACCGAGGCAACGGCAACGCCGCCCCACGTCAACCGCAACATCATCATCCGCAACAACCTGTTTGACTCCTATCAGCCGTTTGCCATCCTCCTGCAAGATGCCGAAAACGTAGACATCAGCAACAACCTGACAACCACTGCCGATGAGGTGAAAATAGAGAACTGCCGCAACATCCGCATTAACGGCAAAGAAAAAAAGTGACACTTTTAAAACGGCCGTTGTTTGTTTAAATCTTTTTTGTATGGATTTAGGCCGCAAAATCGTATATTTGCCCTATCAACAAGAAAGAAAACATCCGTAACAGTGATTGACGATTCGACAAGACGAACGTACATAATATGGCTTTTGTGCCTGCTGTGCTGCTGCACCACGGGCATTGCGGCAAAAGACAAAGTGATAAAAAAGAAAGGCCCGGTCATTGTGACGCCCGAACCCGACGCCATGGTACATGCCAGCAGGGTGCAGAAAAGCCTGCCCGACCAGCCCGAAGCCGAAAGCCCCAACTTTGTGGACCTGAGGTTCAAGGAAGGCATTGATGTGTCGCACTACCAGCACGAAATAGACTGGAAATCGGTGGCCAAGGACGGCCAGATAGGCTATGCCTACATGAAAGCCACCGAGGGCGCGAGCCTCGTTGATGACACCTATGAATACAACATACGCGAAGCACGGAAAGCCGGTCTGAAAGTGGGCAGCTATCATTTCTTCCGCGCCCACATCTCGCTCGACGAGCAGTTTAACAACATGACATCGACCGTCAAGAAAGACATGCAGGACTTGATTCCCATCGTAGACGTAGAGCATACCAACGGATGCCGCTCGGCCGAATTGGTGAGACGCCTCAAAATATTTCTGGAACGCCTGACGGCCTATTACGGGCGCAAGCCCATGCTCTATACATTTGTGAATTTCTACAACAAGCACTTTGCCGGTGCAGGGCTCGACGAATATCCGTTGATGATAGCCTTCTATCGCGACGCGCAGCCCGAACTTTCGGACGGGCGCAAATACGTCATCTGGCAATATACCTCGCATGGCGACGTGCCGGGTGTAGACGGCAATGTGGACCGCAGCATAATGATGGAGGGATTCTCACTGAAAGACATCCGCTACAAGTGAAGCAACGACAAATACCTGCTTTATGACGACATTGAACTTCTTTATCGAATACATCACCAACGGCCATTCGCAAGTATGCCTTGACTTGTATCTACCCGAAGATGCCAATAACGAAAGCACCTGTATTCCCATGGTCACATCCGATGGGCGCATTTGGCAATGTGCCGTGTGTCTGAACAGCGACGACAGCGCTTGTCTGCACTTCCGCTTTCACGTGGAAGACAACGGGCAGACCATCGACAGCGAAGCGCGCAATGCATTACATCGCTGCAAGATAATGCCGCAGGGCAGCACAGCCCTGCATTGCCGGTGGATAACGGCCGGAAGCAACTCCTATCTATATTCCTCGGCCTATAAAGACTGCCTGTTTGCCTGCGAAGACAATGCCTCCATTGAGCTCGCCGATACAGACGAAAGCCGGCACAAGCTCTATCTGATTGTGCCCGAGTTTGTGCCGCACCAAGGCCAACGCCTGCTGCTGGTGGGCAACTCCGGCTTACTCGGCAACTGGAACCCCTCGAACGCATTACCGGTCAAGTGCACAGGACACTACAGTATGCAAGTAGGTATAGATGCCGACAAACTGGTTTTCCCCATGGAATACAAGTTTGTGCTGCAAGACGAAAAGACGCTTGAGACCGTCTGGGAAGCCGGCGACAACCGCCGCATCCTTTCATGTGACAGCCATGACAACTTAGTCATCGAGCAGTCGCCCTTACGTTTCGAACCATGCCCGGGACGCACAGCCGGCCTGGTGGTTCCTGTGTTCTCCTTGCGGAGCTGCAAGAGCTGTGGGGTAGGCGACTTCGGCGATTTGCACAAGATGATAGACATAGCGGCAGCAACCGGGCTGCATGTGGTTCAGATATTGCCCGTCAACGATACGAGCCGCTCGGGCACTTGGGCCGATTCATATCCCTACAACGGCATTTCTGTCTTTGCGCTTCATCCCATGTATGTCTGCCTAAGGTGGCTGAAACCATTGAAAGACAAAAAACTGTATAGCGCATTCCAAAAAGAGTTTGAAGAGCTCAACAGGCAACCCTCCGTTGATTATGAAAAAGTTAACCGCGCCAAAAACGCCTATCTGCAAGCCTATTATCTTCAGGAAGGACTCGCCGTCGAGGCATCGGCCGAATATGCTGACTTTGTGGCGGCCCGGCAGGAATGGCTGCGTCCGTATTGCTATTTCCGCTTTTTCCAGCAGCTCTACGGCACATCCGATTTCAGGCATTGGCCGCGCTTCAGCCGCTACAATAAAGCGGAGATAAGGCAATGGCTCGAACAAGAAAACAGAATGGACGAAGTGCGCTACTATGCCTTTCTGCAATTTGTATTATATGAACAGCTTTCGGAAGTACACGCTCACGCCCGACGGAAAAAGGTTGTGCTGAAAGGCGATATCCCCATCGGTGTGAGCCGCGACAGTGCCACGGCATGGGCAAACCCAGCGATTTTCAACTTTGACGGACAGGCCGGCGCACCGCCCGACTACTTTTCGGCCGACGGCCAGAACTGGGGCTTCCCCACCTATAACTGGCAGGAAATACTCAAGGACGGCGGACGCTGGTGGCAAGACCGCCTGCGCTACATGGCCGACTTTTTCGACGCCTACCGCATAGATCACGTTTTGGGCTTTTTCCGCATCTGGGAAATACCGTTTCCTTACCGCTCTGGCATGACAGGCCATTTCAATCCGGCATTGCCGCTGAGCGACGAAGAAATAAGGGCTGCCGGCTTCAAGGCAAGCCTGCCGGTGCGGCAGCCCGGTCACGCGGCAAATGCTGACGAAGAAGTGCTGAAAGAACAATTGTTTTTTGAAGATGCTCACACGGCCGGAAAATACCATCCCAACATCGGCGGAAAGGCCACTGCGGCCTACAGCCGGCTGACAAAGGGCGACAAAGAGGCCTACAACCGCATTTACGATGATTTCTTCTTTCACCGTCACGACGATTTTTGGGCGCGCGGTGCCATTGACAAGCTGTCGCTGCTTACTGAGGCCACCAACATGCTGCCCTGTGCCGAAGATTTGGGCATGATACCCGCCTGCATGCGCAAGGTGCTCGACAGTCTGCACATCCTTTCGTTGGAAGTGGAGAGCATGCCTAAATATTCATGGAAACGTTTTGCCGATGTAGATTCCAATCCGCTGCTGTCGGTCGACACCATCACGACACACGACATGCCGCCTTTGCGTCTGTGGTGGCAGCGGAATGCCGCTGCGGCACAGGAATACTATACGCAAGTGCTGCGCCACACGGGAAAAGCACCCCAAGAAATGCCTGCGACTCTTTGCGCCGAGATATTGCTTCGCCACCTCAACTCGCCATCATTGCTTTGCGTGATTGCGCTTCAGGATTGGTTGTCGATGGATGAACGTCTGCGCAACAACGATTTGGAAAGCGAGCAAATCAATAATCCGGCCGACCCTCACCATTATTGGCGCTACCGCATGCATCTGTTTCTGGAAGACCTGGAAGCCGATGCCTCCTTTACGGGCGCAATAAAGACATTGCTTGCAAGGAGCGGCAGGGCTTAAACGCCCAAAGCCCGAAGCCTATTTGATGCCCCGCCGGTTGAGAGCGTCGGTATAGCGTTTGGCGTTGGTCAGATGCTCGCTGTAGGTGCGCGCAAAGCGATGGGTGCCCGAAAAATCCTCCTTGGCACACATGTAAAGGTAGTCGTGCTGCCTGTTGTTCAGCACAGCGTCGATTCCTGCCACCGAAGGTATGCGTATCGGGCCGGGCGGAAGGCCTGTGTTCTTATAAGTGTTGTAGGGGCTCTTTACAAAAAGCATGTTGTGATATATTCTGCGCAACTGAAACTGCCGGGTGGCAAACTTAATGGTGGGATCGGCCTGCAACGGCATGCCTTTGCGCAGGCGGTTAAGGTACATGGCGGCGATGTCGGGCTTTTCGGCGTTGTTGGCCGTCTCTTCGTCGATGATCGAAGCGAGGGTGACAACCTGTAGCGGCGTAAGAGACGAAGCCTCGGCCTTTTTAAGACGTTCAGGAGTCCAAAAGGCGGTAGATTCTTTCTTTATCCTGAGCATGAATCTGTCCAAGGGTATGTTCCAATACATTTCGTACGTATTGGGAATAAACAATCCCATGATGCTGAACGTGTCGCATCCGTATTCCGCGCATCGCGACGAGTCCTTGAACAGTTCTATGAAGTCGGTAGAATCGAGCATGAGCCTTTTTCCCAATTCGGCGGCCAGTCTTTCGTTGGTCCTGACCGTGGGTATCGTGATTCTGATGGGTTTTTGCAAGCCGTTTTTCATGTTGCGCAAGAGACGGAGACAACCTGTCGAGGGCGTAATTTCGTAATGGCCCGTGCGTATGTTTCCGGCATAACCGGTGACGGAGGCCAGGGCTTTGAAGGCTTTCAGCTGCATTCCGGCATGGGTGGCATTGCCGACCTTGGCCAACACGGAATCGATGTTGTCGTCTTCATCAATGTCGACAAAAACGCTCGTGGCACCCGACGACATGGCAGAGAAAAACAACGCCCATACGGCTGCTGCCAATACCAGGAAACCGGCCACGGAAGCAATAAGTATTTTCTTTTTCATCATTTGCAATGACATTCTTCGGTTTTTTATATTGCAAAGTTACGACTTATAATGATTGAAAGCCGCAACGAGATGGTTCTTTTTATTACCTTTGCACTTCGATTTAAAGAAGACCTGCTCAGAGAGAGCTTTAACGTCAATCCAGACAATGACAGAACAGACAGACAGCGGAATCTATTCACAGGATATCATCGAATTTGTTACGGTTGCAACAGAATATTGTGTGCGCCTTGAGCAAGTGCAGGACGGCGACATCGGCACATTTGTCCCTGCCATGCTCAAGATACTGCCACTGTTGTATGTAAAGGCCATGCTTCTGACCGGCAAGGAATATGAAGCGGGCGGCGATGTGGAGCAATTGGTAACCGAAGAAGACTATAACTATGTGCTTTCAAACGTGGCGGCCGTCATGGGCAGCCACGACGACTATCTGGACGTCTTCGTGGAGGATATGAAATACAGCGACAAGCCCATACGCAAGACCATCTCGGAAGATTTGGCCGACATCTACCAGGATTTGCGCAACTTTGTCGGCATTTTCAGGCAGGGCTACGAGGAAACCATGGAAGCGTCGCTGGCTTTGACGATGGAACAGTTTCCCCACTACTGGGGGCAGCGCATTCCCTGCGTCATGAGAGCCTTGCACGATGTGATGTTCATGCAAGAAATGGAAGAATAGGCAAAACTACTGGTAAGGTGAACACGACAATTTATGCCGAAATAGACAAGGAACGCATCCCACACATGCCGCAAGCCATGTTTGAAGGGCGCATCATAGTAGTCGAAACGGCCGAAAGCGCCCGAAAAGCGGTTGAATATCTCAAGCAGGAAAGCCTCATCGGTATCGACACCGAAACCCGCCCGTCTTTCAAGCGCGGCCACGTCAACAAAGTGGCTTTGCTCCAATTGGCAACGGCCAAAATGTGCTTTCTTTTCAGGCTCAACAAGATGGGAGTGCCCGACTGCCTGAAGGAACTGCTCGAAGACCGCACGCAGCTGAAAGTGGGGCTGTCGCTGCGCGATGACATGCACGCCCTTTACAAACGCATGGGCCGCAACAACGGTCTCTACCTTGACTTGCAGGATTATGCCGCCTCTTTCGGCATTGAAGACAAGAGCCTGCAAAAACTCTATGCCAATCTTTTCGGAAAACGCATATCCAAGGCCCAACGCCTGAGCAATTGGGAAGCCAACGTTCTTACACGCCCCCAAAAACAGTATGCCGCCACAGATGCCTGGGCGTGCATAAAGATTTACAGACGTCTCCATGAGATGAAAAAAAAGCACGACTATATTCTGATTCCTCACGTCGACTGCGACAAACTGGTTTCGGACATCATAAAAGACATGTTTTCAGCATAAAACTACGCCATGTATAAGAAAGTATATCTCAGGCCGGGCAAAGACGGCGGACTCAAGCGTTTTCATCCGTGGGTGTTTTCGGGCGCCATCAGCAGGACAGACAACGGAGTGGAAGAGGGCAGCATTGTCAATGTCATCGATGCCAAAGGCGAATCGGCAGGCATCGGCCATTTTCAGTTTGGCTCCATAGCCGTGCGCATGCTGACCTTTTCGCAAGAGACCATCGACGAGGATTTTTGGTTCCGGCGCCTCCGCAAAGCGTGGCTGATGCGCCAAAGCATCGGCGTTGTATCTGCCCAAAACCGGATATTCCGTCTTGTTCACGGCGAAGGCGACGCCCTTCCCGGCCTCATCATCGACATTTACGAGCATACGGCCGTCATTCAGGCTCACAGTGTAGGCATGCATCTGGCGCGCCACGAAATTTCCGGGGCTTTGGTACGGCTGATGCCTGAGCAGCTCACAAGCGTCTACTACAAGAGCGACACCACGCTGCCCTACAAAGCCTATGTGGAAGCCGAGAGCGGCTATCTCTATGGCTCCGAATCGCCCAACATTGCCAAGGAATACGGACTGAGCTTCGAGATTGACTGGGTGAAAGGGCAGAAGACGGGCTTTTTCATCGACCAGCGCGAAAACCGCCGCCTGCTGGAGCAATATGCCAAGGACAGGAAGGTGCTCAACATGTTTTGCTACACCGGCGGCTTCTCGGTCTATGCCTTGCGAGGGGGAGCCTCCGAAGTGCATTCGGTCGATAGCTCGGCACGTGCCGTGAGCATCACAGATGCTAACGTGGCTCTCAATTTTCCCCACTGTAACAACCACTTTTCGCATGCCGAGGATGCCTTCAAGTTTCTCTCGGCCATGGACAACAGTTATGACCTGATTGTGCTCGACCCGCCGGCTTTTGCCAAACACCGCGATGCCGTCCACAATGCCCTCAAGGGCTACATACGTCTCAACGCAAAGGCTTTCGAGAAAATCAAGCCGGGAGGACTCTTGTTTACGTTCAGCTGCTCGCAGGCCGTCAACAAGGAGCAATTCCGTCTGGCCGTCTTCACCGCAGCCGCGCAAAGCCGCCGTTTTGTGCGCATACTGCACCAGCTCCACCAGCCGGCCGACCATCCCGTCAACATCTTTCATCCCGAAGGGGAATATCTGAAAGGCCTCGTTCTCTACGTTGAATAAGGCTCTCTCTCCCTCGAGCGCGCCCGCGTGCGCGCGTAGAGTGAATTCCCTTTCTTTCTTTTATATTTCTTTCTTTATAGATAGAGGGGTATGGGGAGGAAGATTTTTCTTTCTTTGCTTTTCTTTCTTTCCCTTATAACCCGTATTGAATACGGGGATTGAATACGGGGGTTGAATACGCGTATTCAATGCAGGCAGGAGGGATTTTCGCGGCACATGAAGGCTTTCTGTTGCAGCGGGTGTGCTTCTAATCGTGCGGGTAAGGCTGCAAATAGGGATTGTGAGCTTGCTCTTCGCCGATTGACGTCTCTTCGCCATGACCGGGCAGCACTTTCACTTGGGGCGGAAGCACCAGAATACGGCTTTGCAACGATGTGATCAGGTCGCGGCTGCTGCCATCGGGCAGGTCGGTGCGACCTATGCTGTGATGAAACAGACTGTCGCCGCTGAAGAGGGTCTGCTCGTCTTCCAGATAGAAACACAATCCGCCGGGCGAATGGCCGGGCGTTGCTATGACACTGATGCTATGTGTGCCGAAACTTACGCTGTCGCCATGGCGCAGGGGCAGGCCCGGGGGTGCGGGCTGACGGGGCGGACGCATGCCGAGAAACATTTCTGTTTGCTGCACAATGTCGCCATACAACTTGGCATCGTCGGGCGAGAAGCGCAGGCTCAGACCAAACTTGTCGTATATCGAACCGCTACCCATGATGTGATCGAAATGGGCGTGGGTTGCCAACTGGCATACCGGCTTCAGTTTGTTTTTCTCAATATATCCAATTACGGCATCGACCTCTTCGGGATAGAAGGCACCGTTGTCTATGATGACGGCTTCACGGGTAGTGTCGGAAACCACGTAGCAGTTTTCCTGAATCGGATTGACTATAAAGCGGGCAATATCAATCATTTTTTCTGTTTAGGATAAAGGGACGTAAAGTATCTGTTTGGTTTCAAAAAACGGGTCTTTAAAGTAGTCGGATATGGC
>ERZ808252.973-NODE-973-length-23516-cov-5.797281_pt1 | contig 23516 bp, 17 predicted proteins | sample MGYA00521242_ERZ808252 | MGnify/ENA primary metagenome ERZ808252 (study PRJEB31516, sample SAMN03275581) | gut metagenome | biome: mammalia-associated habitat; material: feces | host: Papio cynocephalus | place: Kenya | collected 2012-08-07 ...
TCTATCAGTCCTTCTGGTATCAATACGGTACCGAAGTTGTTGCCGTTTTCGGCGCGAGCGGCTACTACCTGGGCGATATCTGTCACGATGTCGTCGAGTGTGAGTCCTTTCTGCTGGATTTCTTCCGATATCAGGCAGATGTTGGGCTGTGTTTCCAAGGCGCATTCAAGGGCTATGTGCGAAGCCGAACGCCCCATCAGTTTGATGAAATGCCAATATTTTTTGGCTGAATTGGCATCGCGCTCGATGTTTCCGATTACTTCCGAATAGGTTTTGCATGCGGTGTCGAAGCCGAAGCTTGTTTCTATCTGGTCGTTCTTCAAGTCGCCGTCTATGGTCTTCGGGCATCCAATTACCTGGATTCCGGCTTTCTGGGCTGCGTAATATTCGGCAAGGATACAGGCATTGGTGTTCGAGTCGTCGCCGCCGATGATGACGAGAGCCTTGATGTCGAGCTCGCGAAGTATTTTCAGTCCGCTTTCAAACTGCGATACTTCTTCCAGTTTGGTGCGGCCCGAACCTATCATGTCAAAGCCGCCGGTGTTGCGGTATTCGTCAATGATTTCGGCCGTCAGTTCTATATATTTGTGGTCAACCAGTCCGCCGGGTCCCAGCAGGAAGCCATACAGGCGGTTGGCCGGGTTCAAGCGTTTGATGCCGTCAAAAATGCCGCTGATTACGTTGTGACCACCAGGGGCCTGGCCTCCCGACAGTATCACGCCGACGTTTATCGGAGCATAGCTGCGTGCTTCTCCCGGCACAAATTCTACCAAAGGCAGGCCATAGGTGTTGGGGAACAGCTTTTTGATTTCTTCCTGGTCGGAAACGCTCTGAGTGGGCTCACCTTCTTTTACACTAACGCTACCCTGGAGTCCGAGCGGAAGCTTCGGGCTGTAGGCAGCTCTTGCTATTTGCAAAGCACTTTTCTTCGTCATAAGATTGTTTCTATTTAATCACTTACAAAATTACGGCATTTTTGCGAGACTGCAGCTTTTCTGCGGCGTAAAAATGAGACCTGCAAGATAAAATAAGCTTTTGCGGGATGACGGTTCGCCAGCTTTTCTGTAATTTTGCGCCTTGAGGCATGATTGACAGAGCTACCATAGAACGCATTTTGAATGCGGCCGATATTGTAGAAGTCGTTTCAGAGTTTGTGACGTTGCGCAGAGCCGGCACAAACTGGAAGGGACTGTGCCCGTTTCATAACGAAAAGACGCCCTCTTTCATGGTTTCGCCGTCAAAAGGCATATGCAAGTGTTTTTCTTGCGGCAAAGGCGGAAATGTGGTGCACTTTCTGATGCTTCACGAGCAGCTCACTTATCCCGAAGCCTTGCGCTGGCTAGCCAAGAAATACAATATCGAGGTGAAAGAGCGCGAGCTTACACCCGAAGACATCAGGCGCAACAATCTGCGCGAAAGCCTGCTGGTGGTGACGCAATGGGCCTGCGACTATTTTCAGCACAATCTGTATGATACAGAAGAGGGACAGGCTGTGGCTCTCACCTACTTTCGCGGCCGCGGTCTGCGCGACGATACCATTAGGACGTTTCGCCTGGGCTATTGCCTCCAGTCGCGCGATGCCTTGTCGGGCGAAGCTTTGCGAAAGGGCTTTAACGAGGATTTCCTCATTGATACAGGTCTTTGCCTTCGCACGGACGAGGGACGTTTGAAAGACAAGTGCCGCGGGCGCGTGGTCTTTCCCATTCAGGCCTTGGACGGCAAGGTCATTGCTTTCGGTGCCCGCACGCTCAGTTCCGACAAGCATGTGGCCAAATACATCAATTCGCCCGAATCGCAAATCTATCACAAGAGCGATGTGCTTTATGGCATTTATCAGGCCAAGGCCGCCATTCAGCAAACCGACCGTTGCTATCTGGTCGAGGGCTATATGGATGTGATAGCGATGCACCAGAGCGGCATAAAGAATGTGGTGGCTTCGTCGGGCACCTCGTTGACACACGGGCAGATACGCCTGATTCACCGTTTTACGGGCAACCTGACGATTTTGTACGATGGCGATATGGCCGGCATACGTGCCTCGTTGCGCGGCATCGATATGCTGCTGGAAGAAGGCATGAACATACGGGTATTGCTGCTTCCCGACGGCGACGACCCCGACAGCTTTGCACGCAAGCACAGTCCTAAGGAATATCAGGACTATATGGAGTCGCATCAGGTGGACTTCATCCGTTTCAAGGCCGGTATATTGTTGCAGGATGCCCAGTCTGACCCCATAAAGAAAAGCCAGGTGATGCGAAGCATCGTGGAGAGCATTGCCGTGATTCCCGATGCGCTCACCCGTTCCACCTATATCAAGGAGTGCAGTGCCCTGCTCGACGAGCGCGAAGAAGCCTTGGTCTATGAGACGACACGCATACGTCAGCAGCTGATGCTTGAAGAGCGGAAAAGGGAAAGGCAGCGGCAGTATCGCGAAGCCCAGGAACAGAGCGTGACATCTCAGGAAGGCAAAGAGCCAGCTGACAATGCCGGTGCAGGGGCTCCTGTCCAGCAGGAAGAAGAGCTGGATTTGCATCCCTCCGATGTTATCGGCCAAAAAGAATTGCAACTGGTCAAGACCATCGTGCGCTATGGCGAAATCGTCATGGCCTATGACGAGGATGAAAACGGTGAAAAGAAAGCATATACCGTCATAAGCTACATACAGTCAGAACTCGAGAGCGACGGGCTGGCATTCACTCATCCCGTCTACGCCCGGATTTTGCGCGAGGCCGTCGAGAATCAGAACCAACCGGGATTCACGGCTTCAAGATACTTTATGCAGCATCCCGACTCGGCCATCAGCCGCTTGGCTGCCCATTTGCTGAGCGACCGCTACCAGTTGAGCGAGAACTTTGCCCGTGAGCAGCGCATTTCCTCTGAGGCCGAAAAGCTCAACGAGAGCGTGCCGATAATGCTGGTCGACTTGAAAATGGCCATAGTGGCCACGCAGATGAAAAGCATTCTGAAATCGCTTCAAGACCCTGCCGTATACAACGATGCGGAGCTGTATACGGAGAAAATGAAGCAATATCAGGATTTGAAAGAAATACAAAAGGCCCTGGCTTCGGCCGGAGGCGACCGCACCATTACCGTTTAAAAGAAAAAACATGAGGCTGTGAATCTGCTTTCCGACGCAGTGTGTGGAAAGCGGAAGGGAGCGTTTTCAAATGTTGTGAAGGCGGTGCCTGGTTCACCGCAGGACATAAAAAAGGGATGCCGTGGGCATCCTTGTTGTCCTTGTTGTCAAAACGGGGCGCTGGGCCGTTTTCTAAATGCCGGCCTTGGGGTCGTGGCCTATCAGAGCCAGAAATTCGGTGCGTGTCTCGGGGCGTGTAAATGCTCCGGTGAAGTCGCTCGTGGTGGTCACGGAGTTCTGTTTTTCTATGCCGCGCATCTGCATGCACATGTGCTTGGCTTCCAGCACCACCATTACGCCGAGCGGATTGAGTGCCTGCTGAATGCATTCCTTAACCTGTGTGGTCATGCGTTCCTGCACTTGCAGCCGGTGGGAGAAGATGTCGACTACGCGTGCTATCTTGCTCAATCCCGTGATGTAGCCGTTGGGGATGTATGCGATGTGGGCTTTTCCGTAGAAGGGAAGCAGATGATGCTCGCACAGCGAAAAGAAATCGATGTCTTTGACTATGACCATCTGCCGGTAGTCTTCCCTGAACTTTGCCGACTGGAGCACGGCCAGCGGGTTCATGTGATAGCCGCGCGTGAGGGTCAGCATAGACTTGGCTACTCGTAGTGGTGTCTTTTGAAGGCCTTCGCGGTCGGCGTCTTCGCCCAGCAATTGCAGTTCCTTGCGGAAGAGTGATGAGAGTTCTTGGATTTCTTTTTCTTTTCCTATGAATTCTTCGTATTCGTTCATCCGGGAAATGTTTTTAATAACCTATTTGTATTTTGCATTTTACGATGGAGGCCTCGTTTGAAATGCCTTCTTTGCGCACTTTCTGCAACTGTGTGGCCGCCTCTTCGTAGGTGCGGAAATCTCCGATGCGGCAAATCCAGCGGGGTGAGTGAAAGTGGGTATAGACGGGCAATTCGGGAAATGCTTCCTTGGCTTTGAGGCCTATGGCATTGGCTTTTTGCCGTGCTATGCGCGAATCGTTGCCCGAATAGAGCTGTATGCGATAGCCTGCGATGGTGTAGGTTTTCCGCTGTGTTTTGTTGGGCGAAGCCGGGGCTGTGCCGGCCGTCGATGTTCCGGGCTGTGTTTTGGCCGGTCGGGTTGTCGGTGTTTTGGCCGGCAAGCTGCTTACTGTGTTTTTCTCCTTGCCGTTTACGAGGCTTTCGATGAGTTTGTCCTGGTAAACGATTACGCTGCCCTGCCCTGCCGTCTTTTTTTGAAGCCGGTCTGTGAAGGTCTGGGCGCTGGCGCTCGTTGCGATGAGCATAATGAGGGGAAGTGCATGTTTCATGATGATTGCCGGTGAAAAAGAATAGAGGAATTGCTTTTGACGGAATCCCTCTATTCTCGGTTGTTGTCTGAATGTATTATTTCCAGGCGTCGATGATGCCTTTGAAGCTGTCGGCTTTCAGGGCTGCGCCGCCAATGAGTCCGCCGTCGACATCAGGCTTAGCGAAAAGCTCTTTGGCATTGCCCGGTTTGCAGCTTCCGCCGTAGAGGATGGTGACGTTTTCGCCGGCTTCGGCACCGAATTTTTCGGCGATGGTTCTACGGATGAAGGCGTGCATTTCTTCGGCCTGCTCGGCGGTAGCGGTTTTACCGGTTCCGATGGCCCATACGGGTTCGTAGGCCAGTACGATGTGCGAGAACTCTTCGGCTGTGAGGTCGAACAGAGAGCCTGCCAGCTGGGCGCCTACAACATCGTTTTGTCTGTCGGCTTCGCGCTCGGCCAATACTTCACCGATGCAGAAGATGACTTCCAGATTGTTGGCCAGGGCGAGCTTTACTTTTTCTTTGAGGATTTCGGCGGTTTCGCCATAGTATGCGCGACGTTCGGAGTGGCCGAGGATGACATATTCGGCGCCGGTCGACTTGACCATTTCGGCCGATACTTCACCTGTATAGGCTCCCGATGCCTTGTCGGCACAGTTTTCGGCTCCGAGCTTTACGAGGCTTTTGTCCAAAAGTCCGTTTACGGATGCAAGGTGAATGAAGGGTGTGCAGATTACGACTTCGCAATTGGGCTTGTCGGCCTTCAGACTGTCGTTTACTTCGGTTGCCAATTTGATTCCGTCTTGCAGGTTCATGTTCATTTTCCAGTTTCCTGCAACAATTCTCTTTCTCATATTTTTCTGCTGTGTTAAGTAGTTGTTTTTATTGTGCTTTGGTACGGCGCTTCAGCGCTTTTCCGAAATTGAGTGCTAAAGTAATAAATAAAAGTGGAACGATATATGCCAGTGCGTATTTTAACAATACTTTCAGCGAGCTGTCGGCCGTTGAGCCGGGCTTGATTTGTGCTTCCGATTTTTTGTCACCTGCATAGAGCAAAGGCAGGTTGTTGCAACTCCATTTGTTGTCGATTTTTCCGGCGGTGATCTGTATGAGCCCGGGATTGGAGCGTATCATGGTCTTGAGCGTCAGCGCATCGGTGAAATAGATGGGATAGACGGCACCTGTGTTGTAGCGCCATCGGCTGATGGCGGCCGAATCGGAGGCCGTGAGCCCTATCATGTTGTAGCCCTTGTCCATGCAGAAGTCGTGAATGGTATTCAGTTCGTCTACCACATCGGGGTCGGCCTTTTCAAGGTAGGGCGATACAACAACGAATGTTGTCGAGGTGTCGGCCAGGATGTTGCGGGTGATGTCGTTGCCTTGGTTGTCGATGATGGCGAAGTCGGAAACGGGCGGCACGTAGCCTTTTTCTTTCAGGATTTCGATGCGACGCACGAAGTGCCATGTAGAATCGGGATAGTTGTCGAGCGTAAAAGTCTGCTCTTTTCCGTTTTTCTCCATGACAAACTGCATTTCATAGACGGGAGGCTTTGCGCCTTCGGGCACTGACATGGCTTTGGGAAGGTCGGTGCCCACTTTATAGGGGCGCAGGTCGATGAGCGGCAGGTAGTGGATGGAAGCCATGCAAAGCACCAGGATGTAGATCATGGTGAAGAGCGAATAGGCCCAATGGACGGAAACGGTGACCAACGGGAACAGCTTCTTGGCGTGAAAGAACAGCAGGAGCGTGGAAAGCAACAGCAGAATGTTTTTGCCGAATGTCTGCCAATTGGTAAGATGCAGAGCATCACCGAAACAGCCGCAGTCGCTTACAGGATTGGTTAAAGCCAGATAGAGGGTAAAGGGCGTGAACAGCGCCATGATGGCCAGCAGAAGGGCTACGGTGAATTTACGCCGGATGCCGAACAGCAGGTAAATGCCCAACAGGAATTCAACGCTGGCTATCATGACGGCAGCAACAAGCGTCTTGCCGTCGTCGGCCCAATCGGGGAATCCGAAGGCGCTAAGGTAGGCATCCAACTTGTAGGCGGTGCCTTTGGGATCGATGGCCTTGACAAAGCCCGAGAAGATGAACGTGGCGCTTACGAGAAAGCGTACAATATTGACGAAGGCCGTGAAACTGACAAGCTGCGGCCTATGCTTCATGGCTGTCAAAACCTGATTTGATGAGGGCAAAGACAGAATAGTTGATGATGTCCATGTAGTTGGCGTCGATGCCTTCGGAAACGAGCGTGTTGCCCGAAAGGTCTTCAATCTGTTTGGTGCGATAGATCTTCATCAGGATAAGGTCGGCATACGAGCTGACGCGCATGGCTCTCCAAGCTTCATCGTAGTCGTGATTCTTGCGCACCATCAGTTCGAAGGCTTCGTGAGCGAAATGGTCGTACAGGCGCAGTGCTTCGGCTGCGTCCATGTCTTCGGTGTCGGAGGGATGCTCGGACAACTGTATCAGGCCGATGAGCGAATAGTTCACCAATCCGACAAATTCGGGCACGATGCCTTCGTTGACCAAGGCTGTTCCTTTTTCTTGCAGGGAGCGGATGCGCTTGGCCTTGATGAGGAGCTGGTCGGTGACTGAGGGAATGCGCAGGATGCGCCATGCTGCTCCGTAGTCGTGGAGCTTTTTTACAAAAAGGTCGCGGCAACGCTTTAATACTTCTTCAAATTGTTTGTTGGTATCGGGCATATCAGTTACTATTGGGTCAAATGGTTTTATCGGTTGATGCGCTCCCGTCGCGGCAGGAGGTTTTGATTGTCGTAAGGATATGTTTGTATGGCGCGCTTACGAGCTGGAACGGGGGCTGCGTGATGGGACGATGCGTCAGCCTTTCCCTGCATGCTGTCTGTCGCAATGGGCAAAGGCTGATTCTGTGTTGAATCGGCCACCGAGGCAGTGTCGGCTTGAAGGGGCTTTTCCTTTTGCTGGTGGAACCTTACCAAAGAAATGTTGTCGATAATCAGGATTTTTTCTTCTTTCGTCCAGGGTGCATTGTGATAGACGAAGCCATAGACGCGCTTGATTCTGCGATTGGCCACATCAAGCGAGATGCTGTATTCGCCATCGGAGCCGAGGTGCTGGGTGACGGTGCCCACAGAATCGTTGTCGTATCTGACAGAAAGGCTGACAACGGCATCACGACGGCCCGACTGATAAACAAAACGGGGACGGAAGTTCCACAGCAGACGATCCTGGGGATAATAAGAAGTGTCGGCTTTTATGTTGAACGATAAAAGATTGTTGGCATCTTTGGTGGTAAGACAATAAAAATCGCGTCCTTTCCATACGTTGGCCGTGTCGCCTTTGTCGGAAAGCTTTGAATAGGAATTGGCGTTACTGGTCTGGATGCCAAGTAGGCTGGCTTCTTTATTCAAGCGCTTCTCGATGTTTTGGTAAACATTATAGAGCTCATTTGTATGGCGGGAGTACCATAGCATGGTTGAGTCGAATTCTGCTCTGGAGATTCGGTATTTCCGGAAAACGGCCTCGGTGTATTCCATGCGGCGGAAGTCGATGCTGTCACCGCTCAGCCCGGCTATGGAGCGCGCAATGTGATAGTCAAAAAGCACATCCTCCAATTTGGAGGGATTGAGCACGCCTGCCGGCCGCTTGTTCTTGCACGAAACGGCTAATAACAGAATAATCAATATGAATACGCACTTATTTCGCATCCTCTTCGTTCGGATTGTCGGTGTCGGCTTTTGCCGGTTTTTGCGTGAGCTTGTCGAAATAAAAGGAAAACGTTCTGCGGTAAAAGACTACCAGCACAAAGCCACCGCATGAGATGGCAGCATCGGCAAGATTGAAGATGGGTGCAAAGAATATGAAGCGTTGTCCGCCTTTCAAGGGTACCCATTCGGGCAAAATGGTGTCTATTAAAGGAAAATAGAACATATCGACGACTTTTCCGCCGCAAAAATTTCCGTAACCCTCACCGAATGGCACAAACGATGCAACGGAATATTCCGTACTCTCTGAGAAAATGAGACCGTAGAACAGGTTGTCGAATATATTGCCTGCCGCACCGGCCGTAATGAGCGACAAACAGATGATGAAACCGATGGGCGCGCGCTTTGTAATGACTTTTGCAAGTCCGTAGCTTAACAGACTCACGGCTATTATGCGGAACCCGCACAGCAAATAGGTGCCGATGAAATCCATGCCGAACGCCATCCCTTTGTTTTCAGTGAAATACAGTTGCGCCCACGTTCCGCAAAGCATTATGGCGCTGTGCAGCGTCATACCGGTCTTGACCAGAATTTTTATAAGCTGGTCGCAAAACAAGACAAGGATTACAACGCTGGCGGCTATAATCCTTTTTCTTTGTATGTCCTTTTGAATTGTCACAAAAAATCAGTCTTTACGGTTCTTTTGCAATTTCGGTTCGATGCTCAGCGTGGCATGAGGAACGGCACGCAGCCTTTCTTTGGGAATAAGCTTGCCTGTGATGCGGCAAATGCCGTAAGTCTTGTTCTCGATGCGTATCAGGGCAGCTTGAAGGTTGTTGATGTATTTCTGCTGCCTTGCCGCCAGGGCCGATATCTCCTCTTTTGCCTGCGTACTGAATCCTTCTTCCATCACTTTATAGGTTGGAGAGGTGTCTTCCACAGAGTTTCCGTCGCGGTTCATCAGCGTAGTGATCAGCTGATTGTAGTCGGCTTTTGCAAGCTCAAGCTTTTTAAGGATGAGGTCCTTGAATTCCGACAATTCTTCATCGCTGTAGCGTGTCTTTTCTGCCATTGTTGTTACCGTGTGTTAAAGTTTTTCTATCAGAACGTTCAGTGCGAAATCCTCAAAGTCCAATTGTGTTCCGTTTACGCTTGGTGCCCAGTCCAATTTGTCGCATAGAACCTGGCTGCAAATGTAGTTTTTGAATTGTTCGACCGCTTCTTTGATTTCCGGCTTGTCCTCTATCGTCATATGAATGTGATCTGTGATTTCAAAACCTGAATCCTTGCGGTATGTCTGGATGCGTTTCACGAATTCGCGTGCGATTCCTTCGCGTTTCAGGTCATCGGTGATTTCGAGGTCGAGAGCAACTGTCAGGGCGCCGTCATTGGCTACGCTCCAGCCCGGTATATCCTGATTGATGATTTCCACTTCTTCGCGCAAAAGCTCTATGGGAGCAGCATTCTCTATGGGAAGTTGCAGGGAGCCGTTGCGTTCCAATTCGGCAATCTCTTCTTGTGTCATTGAGTTGACTGCTTTTGCCACTTGGCTCATCAGCTTTCCGTATTTTTTGCCCATTATGCGGAAATTGCACTTGATGGTTTTTTGCAGCTTGATGGAGTCGACAAAACGGATTTCCTTGACATTTACTTCGCTTGCTATCAGCCGTTCTACTTTCTCGATTTGTTCTTTTTCTTGCTGGTCTGCCACCGGAAGCATGATGCACTGCAGCGGCTGACGAACGATTATTTCGTGTTTTTTGCGCAGCGAAAGTACCATTGAAGTGATTTTCTGCGCCATTGTCATGCGATGTTCCAGCTCGTGGTCGATGAGGTCTTCGTCGCAGACCGGAAAGTCTGCCATATGCACGCTTTGCGGTTTTCCGTTGTTGGCTGTTGCTGTCAAATCCAGGTAGAGCTGTTCTGCATAGAAGGGTGCCAAGGGTGCCATCAGGCGTGCCACTGTTTCCAGACAGGTATACAGACATTGATAGGCGCTCAGCTTGTCTTTCGACATGCCGTTGCCCCAGAAACGTTTGCGGTTGAGGCGCACAAACCAATTGGACAAGTCGTTGATAACAAAGTCTTCTATCAACCGCCCGGCTTTTGTCAGGTCATAGTCTTCGTACCTGTCGGTAACTTCTTTGATCAAGGAGTGAAGGTCCGAGAGTACCCAGCGATCTATTTCGGGACGTTCGGCCGTGGCAACTTGCGGCTGGCTGTTGTCAAAGTCATCCACGTTTGCATACATGGCCAGGAATGAATAGGTCTGGTAGAGTTTTCCGAAGAAAGTGCGTGCCACGTCTTTTACGCCTTTCACATCGAAGCGCAGATTGTCCCAGGGCGAAGAGTTCGTGATCATGTACCAGCGTACAGGGTCGGAGCCGAAAGTTTCTATTGTTTCAAACGGATTTACGGCGTTTCCCAGTCGTTTGCTCATCTTGCTGCCGTCGGCTGCAAGCACAAGGCCATTGCTTATTACGGCTTTGAATGCAACGCTGTCGAATATCATGCTGGCCAGTGCGTGCAGGGTGAAAAACCATCCGCGTGTCTGGTCAACTCCTTCTGCAATGAAGTCGGCGGGAAAGAACTCTTTTTTGTCTATGAGATCCTTGTTTTCAAAAGGATAGTGGAGCTGTGCATAGGGCATCGAGCCTGAATCGAACCATACGTCTATCAGGTCGGTTTCGCGCCTCATGGGTTTTCCGCTTTCCGACACCAGGATGATTTGGTCCACGTAGGGGCGGTGCAGGTCTATTTTGTGGTAGTTGTCAGCTGCGTAGTTGCCCGGAACGAAGCCTTTTTCTTTCAGGGGATTCTCTTTCATGAATCCGGCTTTCACGCTTTTTTCTATTTCGTCAAACAGTTCCTGTATGCTTCCGATGCATTTTTCCTCGCCGTTTTCGCTGCGCCATATCGGCAGCGGCGTTCCCCAGTAGCGGCTGCGGCTCAGGTTCCAGTCGTTCAGGTTTTCAAGCCATTTTCCGAACCTTCCTGTTCCTGTCGATTCGGGTTTCCACCGGATGGTCTTGTTCAGTTCCATCATACGCTCCTTGCAGGCGCTGCTACGGATAAACCAGCTGTCGAGCGGATAGTATAATATAGGTTTGTCGGTGCGCCAGCAGTGGGGATAGTTGTGTATGTGTTTTTCTATTTTCCATGCCGTTCCCGCTTGTTTCATTTCCATGCATATCACGATGTTCAGGTCTTCGGCTTTTGCTGCGGCCTTTTCATCGTATACATTGTTTTGGTTGAACTTGGGGTCGTATGCGTTTTTCACGTAGTTGCCTGCGTGTCCGGCATAGGCTGCTGTGTCCATGCAGTGCTTTACGAATTGCTCGTCGAGTTCTTCGGTAACGTAATATTTGCCTTGCAGATCTACCATGGGGCGTGTTTCGCCTTTTTTGTTCATCAGGTAGAGCGAGGGTATTTTGGCGGCTTTGGCCACAAAGGCGTCGTCGGCACCGAATGTGGGTGCTATGTGCACGATGCCCGTACCGTCTTCGGTTGTTACGTAGTCGCCGCCGATTACGCGGAAGGCGGCATCGGCCATTTCAACGTAGGTATCTTTTCCGTTTTCGCCGGTGAAGGTTTTTTCGGGGTGCTCCGTGGCATATTCGGTTACAAATGCGGGTGCGTTTTTGCCGGTTTTCATGCACGGTTTGATCCATGGCATGAGCTGTTCATACTTCATGCCTACCAGGTCTTCTCCCTTGTAGCGGCCTACGATGCGGTAGGGCACTGTTTTGTCGCCGTGTTGGTAGTCGTCCATGGCCTTTTCCGCTCCTTCGGCATTGAGATAGCTGTTCAGGCGGCTTTCTGCCATGACCACCGAAATCTTTTCGTCGGTATAGGGATTGTATGTCTGCACGCACACATAGTCTATTTTCGGACCCACACAGAGTGCCGTGTTGGATGGCAGCGTCCAGGGTGTGGTTGTCCATGCCGCGAAGCAGGGCGTGCCCCACTCTGCCATTTCCGGGCGTGGGTCTTTAATTTTGAACAGGGCCGTCACCACGGTGTCTTTCACGTCGCGGTAGCATCCGGGCTGGTTCAGCTCGTGCGAGCTCAGTCCTGTTCCTGCTGCCGGTGAGTAGGGCTGTATGGTATATCCCTTGTAGAGCAGTCCTTTCTTGTAGAGTTCTTTCAGGAGCCACCACAGGGTTTCGATGTAGCTGTTTTCGTAGGTAATGTATGGGTGATCCAAGTCGACCCAATAGCCCATCTTTTCGCTTAGGTCGCGCCATTCTTTGGTATATTTCATTACGTCTTCGCGACAATGGCGGTTGTAGTCTTCAACGCTGATGGTCTTTCCGATATTGTCCTTGGTGATGCCGAGTTCTTTCTCTACGCTCAGTTCCACGGGCAGTCCGTGTGTGTCCCATCCTGCTTTGCGCGGCACGTAGTAGCCTTTCATCGATTTGTAGCGCAGCACGGTGTCTTTGATGGTGCGTGCCAATACGTGATGGATGCCCGGGTGTCCGTTGGCCGATGGCGGGCCTTCAAAGAAGACAAATGTGGGGTGTCCTTTTCTGTTTTCTAAACTTTTGTGGAATATGTCTTTGTCTGTCCATGCTTTCAGTATTTCTTGATTTACCTTGGACAGATCAAAACCGGAATGTTCTGGAAATTTGCGATTCATTGTTGCGCTATGAAATTTGCCTGCAAATTTAAGAAATAATCTGCATTTTCAAGCAGGTAAGACCTTTAAAGTCTTTGTGCTTTATGAAAAAGAGTGCCGCAACAGCTGTTTCCTGCCTTTGCGGAGCCTGTGTCTTACACTTCGCGAAATTTGAAGTCGCGTCCGCCCTGTTTCTTGAACCATCGGTGGGTCACCAGCAGGTAGAAGGCCAGTGCCGCTGCCGAGAGAATCAATGCCAGCAGGGTTGTGTCGGCTTTTGTGCCGGCCAGAAAGAATCCGATGCACATTCCGCTGCACGATGTCAGCACATAGGTTTGTTGCAGGGTGCCTCTCTGGCAGTGGTTGGACAGTTTCAGAAAGTACAGCAGGAACCGCGATACCGTCCATCCTATTCCTGCTCCCAGCATGAAGAAAGCCACATACAGAATGCGTGTTTCATACTGCATCATCAGAAGGGCCATGGAGGCCATTATGAGCAGGAGTCCCGCCACGGCGTCGGCCCGTTCGTCGGCCGATTCGAAAAAGTTGCGATGAACGATATAGGCTGCCAGCAGTCCCAGGGCCGCCATGCCCAGGCAGGCCGGCGGTATCAGGCTTCCCAGCAGCATGCCTTCGACTATGGCCACGGGCAGCAGGTTGAGCACGAGCACCCATGCCTGAGGCTGCCAAAAGCGGTCAAGCGAGAGCAGCGGCACCCGGTTGGGGCGCGAAAGGGCACTTTCAGGCTTATGAAAGGCAGCATGCCGGCTATCACTGCACAAGACGAAGCCTGAAGCAGATAGGCTGACGTGTGGCCGCGCAAGAGCCACCATGCCGCTATGAGGCCAAGCGGCAGACTGAGCCGCCCGAACCACAGAAAATGGTAGTCGGTCTGTGTGCGGCGCTGCGAACACGACAAATCGTTAATCAGCGTGCCGCCCAACGACATCTCGAACACGCCGAAGCACATGCCTTCAAGCAGCCGTATGGCGGCCAGCTGCCACAGTGTTGCGGCTTCGGCCAGTGCCGGTCCTGCCAGGGCCAGCCCCGTTATGGCGCAAAGGCATACCCGCTTGCGCCTGAAAGCGTCGACGAGGTAGGCATTGAAAGGTCCCGGCACAAACATGCCGATGCAAAACACTGCTCCGCAGAAACAGGTGCTTGTCAGGGTCTCGCCGTTTTCGCCCGACCATGCACGGAACATGGGAAAGCGCATGAAAACGGCCAGTGTAATGAAAAAATGGGTGAAGCACATCTTGCAGTATTCTGCGTTCCAGAAAGTGTCGGGCTTCTTTATGTCTTCCATCGTGTCTTTGAAATAAATACGGAGTTGCCGCCTGCCGGGTAGCGTGCCGTTCGGGCGGCTCGATGTCTGTTATGGTTGCGTTTTTGCCGCTGTGCTTCAGTAGGCTTCGTCCTTACCGGGAAAATCCACGTTTTTCACGTCGCTGATATATTGCCCCACGGCGTTGTGTATCACGTCGGCCAGATTGGCATAGCGTCTCAGGAATTTGGGCGAGAAGCTTTGGTCCATGCCCAGCATGTCGTTGACAACGAGCACTTGCCCGTCCACTCCGCTGCCGGCTCCTATGCCGATGACGGGGGCTGCCACTTCTTTTGCCACGCGTTCGGCCAGCCGGGCCGGAATCTTTTCCAAAACGATGGCACAGCATCCTGCCTCGTCGAGCATGCGTGCATCGTTGATGAGCTTGGCCGCTTCGGCTTCTTCGCGTGCCCTGACGCTGAATGTTCCAAACTTGTTGATGCTTTGCGGTGTCAACCCGAGATGACCCATTACGGGAATCCCCGCTGCAAGAATCTTTTTAACGGTTTCTATGATCTCTTCGCCTCCTTCGAGCTTCACACAGTCGCAACCGGTCTCCTGCATGATGCGGATGGCGTTGCGCACGCCTTCGGTACTGTTGACCTGATAGGTGCCGAACGGCATGTCGCACACCACAAAGGCGCGTCTCACCGCTCTGGCCACCGAGCGTGCGTAGATTATCATCTCATCCAGCGTGATGGGCAGCGTCGTAGGGTTGCCTTCCATCACATTCGATGCCGAATCGCCTATCAATACGGCGTCGATGCCGGCCTCGTCTACCAGCCGCCCCATGGTATAGTCATATGAGGTGAGCATGGCTATTTTCTTGCCTTGCTTTTTCATTTCGCGCAGGCGTTGGGTGGTCACCTTGCGTGTGTCGTCTACTAAATATCCGCTCATGTCGGTATTATTTAAAGGGTTGAATGCTATGTGGAAACGGTTGTTTGTTGAAGTTATTGTTGGTCGAGTACGGCTTTGAAGTCCTTCATGCCGAATCCTGTGAAGTTGTCTATGCAGATGTCGGCCTTGCGTGCCACTTCGCTGCGCGGCAAGGTGGTGGCCAGCCCCACGACTTTCATGCCTGCGCGGCGACCGGCTTCGAGTCCGTTGCGCGAGTCCTCGAACACCACGCACCTACTTATTGGTACACCGACAGCGGCAGCCGCTTTCAGGTAGCCGTCGGGCGACGGTTTTGATTCGCTGAAATCTTCAGCGGTGAGCACGCGGTCGAATTGTGAGTTGAAATGGGGATGTGCCTTTTCCAGATTCTTCATTTTGTTGCGGTCGGAACTGGTCACGACGGCCGTTTTGACGCCATGCTTATGCAGCTCGTCCAGAAAGGTTTCAAAGCCGGGAATGTAGTCATACTTCATGTTTTCTTCCCACCTCTCCAGCTTTGTCGTCACTTCGGAAGCCGCCTGTTTGTCGTCATCGAAATAGTCTTTCAGGATTTGCACCAGTGTGCGTCCTTTGATGCCGGCCGGAAATTCGGGGCAGTCGGGAAGATATTCCTTCCCTATTTTGCTCCAGAACTTACTGTATTGGGTCTCTGTGTCAACGATGACCCCATCAAGGTCGAATAAGGCCGCCAAAGCCTCTTTGTCTGTATTGTCCATGACTCTCGAATTACAGCATAATTATGTTTTGCGACTGCAAAGTTAAGCCTTTTCCGTGAAATGGGCAAAATACGTCCCTGTTGTGTGGCGGTGCCGGCACGGACGCTGCGATTCTGATGCGCAAGGCTGCGATTTGAAAGCCGCAGGGACTCTTTTTGCCCCTTTGCGCCATGAATGGGCGATGTTTCATAAATGGCTGTAAAATTGAGGTCTGTGTCCTTGTCTTAGCTTGGTTTCAGTAGGCGGTGATGCCTGTTTTACTACTTTTTGAGTATTGCACGGATTGCCGGCGCGCAATAATTTTGCACCGTGAAAAGAAGAGCCGCCCATGTGTGGCATTCGCTTGATAAATAAAAAAATGAGAATGATGAAGAAGAAAGGAAATCAGATTTTTAGAATAGTGTTGTCCCTGGTTTGCCTGCCTGTGTCGGTGGCTCTCACGAGCACATCGGCCACGGCGCAGGCCAAGGGAGATTCCACGCGCAGCGTGGTGAGCCGCCTTTCGGTGGGCGGTTATGGCGAAGTGGCCTTGTCGCGCAATTTCTATAGTGACAACCAATATCGCTACCGCTATCCCGACAAGTACAGGAACGATCCGAGCAACGGGCGTTTCGACATACCTCATGCCGTGATCTATCTGAATTATGATTTCGGCAAAGGCTGGACCATGGGTTCCGAGATAGAGTTCGAGCATACGGGAACGGGCAGTGCCATCGAGATTGAAGACGACGAGGGCGGCGAGTATGAACACGAGATTGAAAAAGGCGGTGAAGTGGAACTGGAGCAGTTTTGGCTGCAAAAGTCTGTGATGCCGTCCTTGAACATACGTGTGGGCCACATTGTGGTGCCCGTGGGCCTCAACAACGCCCACCATGAGCCGTTGAACTTTTTTACGGTCTATCGCCCCGAGGGCGAAAACACCATTCTGCCCAGCACCTGGCACGACACCGGCATCAGCATCTGGGGCCTTGCCGGCGATTTTCGCTACGAAGTGCAGTGTGTGGCCGGTTTGAACGCCTTGATGTTCAGCCGCGACAAATGGATTAACGGCGGTGCAGGCTCGGCCTTCGAGTTCAAGCCGGCCAACAAGTACGGCTTTGCCGCACGCATCGACAATTACAGCATCGAGGGGCTCCGCCTGGGTCTGAGCGGCTATTTCGGACAGTCGTTCCACAACACCTATCCCAACGAAATGGAAGGCGCCGGCAAGACCTACGACAAGGTGAAGGGCAACGTGCTGATAGGGTCGGTCGACATGACATTCAACCGCTTCAACTGGATTGTGAGGGGGCAGGCCGACTATGGCTTTATATCGGACACGCCGATGCTGAACAGTGCAAAAATCAATTCGCAGAAAACGTCTCCCTACAACAAGACCTACGTGGGCAAGAATGCCGTTGCCATTGGTCTGGAAGCCGGCTATGACATATTTTCGCAGATAGCCTCGCTGAAAGAAGACGGCCGGAAACTCTACCTGTTTGGTCGCTACGAATACTATGACTCGTATATCAAGGAACATACGCAACCGTCGTTCGACTATACAGCCAAGAAACGCTGGGCAGTGGGCCTGAACTACTTCCCCATCCCGCAGATTGCCGTAAAGGCCGACTATTCGATGCGCATGCTCAGGAAGCAATACAACAACGAGCCGTCGCTCAATATCGGCATAGCCTATCAGGGCTTTTTCCTTTAAGCCGGAGATGATACACATTAACCTAAAATAAAACAACTGATAACATGAACAAGATTTTCAAATCGGCACTGCTCGCTGCGGCAGCCTGCACATTTTCGCTGAGTTTCACATCGTGCAGCGATGACAACAATGACGACCACAAGGACAAGGTGGCCGAACAGAATGCCAGCATACAGAAACTGGCCACGACCTATCTCGACAATGTGGTATATCCCACCTATACCGACCTGGCCGATGAGGCGGAAAACCTTTACACCAAAATCAGCGCACTCAAAGCCAAGCTGAAAAACAATGAAACCGTGGCCCAGAGCGAAATTGACGCCATCTGTAGCTCCTACAAGGAAGCGCGCCGCTACTGGGAGGAAAGCGAGGCCTTCCTTTTCGGTGCGGCCAGCGACTTTGAGATTGACCCGCACATCGATACGTGGCCTCTCGACGTGGAAACCCTTGCCAAGGACCTTAACGACGAGACAAAGATTGCAGCACTGGATGCTGCCGAATCCAACGGCGAAGCCCGCAAATATCTGACCAAGGAAAACCTGGGCTTCCACGGCATAGAGTTTATCTTCTTCCGCGACGGCAAGAACCGCCCGGTGGCCATTTTCAACAACGACGAGACCGAAAGCTTTGAAAACTACTTTAACGGCATGAACGTGACCGGGCGCGAAGAAATCATATTCGCCGCTGCCGTGGCCTGTGACCTGCGCGACAAATGCTACCAGCTCGAAGTGTCGTGGAAAGGCGACAAGGCCAACGCCAACCACGTGGCACGCGTCAAGGAATGCGCCAAGAAGTTTGAAGACTACAAGACCACGGTCGAGAAAAACGGACTGAGCTATGGCGAGAACTTTTTGGCGAGTGGCACTGCAACAGGAACTTTGAACTCGTGGAAGAAAGCCGTCGAGACAATCCTTATATCCGGCTGCTCCAACATTTGCGCCGAGGTGGCCGACCAGAAGATGGGACAGGCTTACCGTTGCGCCACGGGCAAACCCGGCTATCATGAAGACGAGGAAACCGGCGAATTGGTGCAGGACGACCCCAACTATATCGAATCGCCCTACAGCTATAATTCCTATACCGACTTCTACGGCAACATCATGAGCATCAAGAACAGCCTGTATGGCAATATCGGCCAAAACGTGTATGATAGCAATTCGGTAATGGCTTACCTGGCCACCTATAACCCTGAGATGAAAGAAGAGCTGCAAGACAAGTTGGAAGACGCATTGGAAGCCCTCGTAGACTGTCAAAAGAGCGGCCGTTCTTTCCGCCAGGATCCCGGCGCCGCATGCGTCAAAGAAGCCATGGAAGAGGTTACAGAACTCGACAGCTACCTGGGCGAGGTGTCCAAATGGATATTGCTGAATTAAAGCATCACTGCAACGCGACAACTATTCTAAAAGACTTTGAATATGCAACTGACGAAAACAAAACTGATGGCTGCCTGCGCCCTGTTTATGCTGACAGCGTCTTGTTCTGACGACAATGACAACAAGGAAATAAGCACCACGGGCGAGGACGACTATGCCTATGTAGGGAAAAAGGTGGGAAACTTTCTTGCCGAGGAATGGTATCCGGGCGGCGAGCTTGGCACGACGGAAAATACCACGGCTTCGTGCTACGAAGACGAAACACAAGCTGTCAACGATGCCGGACTGTTTAATGCCTTCAAGCACGGCGAGCTGCTCTTCGAGCACGATTTCACGGAAAAGAGCACGGCTTCGTTCGGAGGTCTGGGCCCAGCTTATGTGCGCACGTCCTGCATTGACTGCCATCCGGGCTACGGTCATGGAAAACGCGTGCAAAGCTACAACGCCGACTTTCGCGGCAACGGCTATCTGCTGGTGGTTTACCATCCGTCCGATGGGTTGAACAGCGATGACGGTCCTTATATTTCGGAAGTGACCGGCATGCCGCAAACGCGGGCCGTGTCACCGTTTCTGCCGCCTATCGACGAATCGGGCATCCACTTGACGTGGCCGAAAGTTGAGCAGATGGAGAGCGGACTTCCCATGGAGTTTCCCGACGGCGAGAAGTATGAGCTGATCTATCCCGAACTGAGCATAGACCAGGCGGCTTTCAACACCGACCCCAAGCCTACGAATCTGGCCTTCCGCCTGGAGTCGACAATCGGTCTCTATGGCACGGGATTGCTCGATGCCATCCCCGAAGATTCCCTGAAGGCGCAATATATGAAGACGGCCAAGTATGTGGAACTGAACCCGCAGATTTGGGACAACGACAAGAACGACTGGGCTGCCTCGGCATGGTATACGCTGGCCGACGGCACGAAGAAAATCAAGCGCTTTACCTATGCCCTGACGCGCGCTTCACTGCAGGATGGCGCCGGTGCCAATGCCGTTTGGAACATTCCCAACGTGAGCCGCAGCGACCGCCCGAAACTTTATACCACTACGGCGTGGGCCACTGCCATGTCGAAGAACAAGGATGTCATTGCCAAGATTAAGGCCAACCCCAAGTCGCCTTATTATGCCGATGGGACTGACGAAAAGATTGCCGAGGCGGTGAAAACCCTACTCGACCCTTCTACCAATCAGTTTGACAATCCGTACCACAAGTTTGTGCCTGAGATGACCGACACTACCTTTTGGCAGTACATGGTGTGGCAGCGCGGTCTGGCCGTTCCCCGTGCCCGTGATCTCAATGACGCAACCGTGCAGCGCGGCAAGAAAGTGTTTAACGAGATTGGCTGTGCCACCTGCCACCGCCCCAAATGGACTACGGGGCCTGACAATTACTGGAAACCGAGTATGATGGTCAAAAACAACCTGCCGTTGCCGCAATATCCCAACCAGACGATTTATCCGTATACCGATATGGTGCAGCACAGGTTGTATATGAAGAACGGCATACACGGTTCGTGGTGTCGCACCACTCCGCTCTGGGGACGTGGACTCTCTGAGCAGAACACCGGAGCCGAAGACCGTCTGCACGATTGCCGTGCGCGCAACGAGGTGGAAGCCATCATGTGGCATGCTTACAGCAAGAAGAGCGAGGGCTACGAGTCGGCTTACAAGTTCTACCAATTGCCCAAGAAGGATCGTGACGCGGTGGTGAAGTTCTTGCGCTCCATTTGAGTTTTCTTTATTGATGATTGTGGAAATTGTGCCAAAAGCTGTAATTTTGGCACAATTCCATTTTTATGAAGACTTTGACAATGACAAAACCAATTCTATACGGTTCGTATGTGGTGCTGGTGGTGGTCATGGCGATTGCCACGCTGCTTGAAAACTGCGACGAGGCTTTGGGACGCTCCATATACGCCTCGCCCTTGTTCGCTGCGGCGTGGGCTGTGCTTGCCGCAGCCTCGGTTGTGGTGCTTTGGCGGGCTTGCCGCAGCCGCAGGAGCCTTACTTTTTATTTGCTTCATGCCGCGTTGCTCGTCATTTTGGTGGGAGCTCTTGTCACGAGACTCGGTTCGCACGGCGGGCGGCTTCATTTGCGCATCGGCGAGACGGCCTACTGCTATATGGAGGCTGAGGATGGCGGGCGATGGCACGAGAGTAGCCTGCCTTATGCCTTGAGGCTCGACACTTTCAATGTGGTTTACCACGAAGGGACGGCCGCTCCGGTCGATTATGTTTCGCATCTCACCGTCATCGATGGCGGAAAGGAGCAGAAGGCGGTGGTTTCGATGAACAGGATTCTAAGCTACAAGTCGATACGGTTCTATCAGACGTCGTACGACGAGGATGGGCGCGGCAGCGTTTTCACGCTCTATGCCGACCCTGCCGGCATTGCCGTTTCCTATGCGGGCTATGCCCTGTTGATATTTTCGTTGATTTGGATGCTGTTTGATCCGCGCGGTGCCTACCGCCGTCTGCTGCGCCATCCGTTGCTTGGCAAGGGGCTGTCGGTGGCAATCGTTGCGGCCGCGGCCATGTTTGCTCCCCAGAGGGTGCAGGCGCAGACGGCATTGCCCGAAAAGACGGCGCGCGACTTCTGCCGCCTGCAGGTGGTCTATAACGACCGCGTGTGTCCGTTGCAGACTTTTGCCATCGACTTTACGAAAAAAATCTGCGGCAGCCGCTCTTACAACGGTCTGACGGCCGAGCAGGTGCTTTCGGGCTGCATATTTTGGGGTGATGAGTGGGCCGCCGAGCCGTTTATCCGGATTTCATCCTCTTTGCTGCGGTCGCGTCTGAGCTGGCCCGAAAATGTGGCTGCCAAGGCCTTTTTCGGCAATCTTTCGGGCGCGATCCGTGATGACGGTTATGCCTTGACGCCCTACCTGCTGGAATACTATCACGGAGTGAACGACAAGTTTCACCGCGATATAGCCAAAACCGACGAGCAGGTGATGTTGTTCATGGAGCTGCGGCGCGGCACGTTGCTCAGGATGTTTCCGCATGGCGAGGGCGGCCGCACCGTGTGGTATGCCCCGACCGACCGGTTGCCTTCTTCGATGAGCGAGGGCGAACGGCTGTTTGTGCAAAACTTCTTCAATCTGCTTTATCAGGAGGCCAAGGCGCGAAACTATGCTGCCATGGGTCGTCTGATAGACAAGATGCACCGCTATCAGCTGCGCAATGCCGGCCGAAGCATGCCCTTGCCCGTGGTGACGAAGGCCGAGACGGTCTACAATTCCGCGCCATGGGTCACCATTCTGTTCATCTGCAACCTTGCGCTCGGCTTTTTGGCGCTCGGTCTTACGCTTGCCCGCATCCTGCGCCGCAACAGCCGGGAGCCATCGCGCTTTGACGATATGGCGCGAAAGTTCTTCCTTTCGGCCGCCGCCGTGGCCTTTCTGGCGCTCACGCTTGTCATAGCCCTGCGCTGGACGATAGGCGGCACCGTTCCGCTCAACAACGGCTATGAAACGATGCTCGCCATGGCATGGTTCATACAGTTGTTTGCTTTTGTCTTCTACCGCCGTTTCCACATCGTGCTGGCTTTCGGACTGCTGCTTTCGGGCTTTTTCCTGCTTGTCAGTCACATCTCGTTGATGGACCCGCAGATCACCCACCGCATGCCGGTGCTCAATTCGCCCCTGCTGAGCCTTCATGTGTCGGTCATCATGATGGCCTATGCCCTGTTGTCGCTCACTTTCCTGTGTGGCACGACGGCTTTGATAGTAAGGCTGTTGCAGAGAGACACCCACCGCATGCACGGGCAATTGCTGGCCTTGCAGCTGTTGAGCCGCCTGCTGCTCTATCCTGCCGTGGCGGCTCTTGGAACAGGCATCTTCGTGGGAGCGATATGGGCCAATGTGAGCTGGGGACAATACTGGAGCTGGGACCCCAAGGAAACGTGGGCCTTGATCACCTTTATGGTCTATGCCGTGGCCCTTCACCCCACTCTGATACGCCGCCTCAACGCTCCTTTGGCCTATCATGCCTTCATGGTTTTCGCTTTCCTGGCATTGCTCATGACCTATTTCGGTGTCAACTACCTGCTGGGCGGAATGCACAGCTATGCGTAGCCGGCTCAAAGTGCAGGCCGCCGTTTCTTGCCGTCTTCACAAATTAGTAGTACCTTTGCGCCACAATACAAATCACTTGTAAAAAATCACAACATGGACACGCCTGAGACTTCTATCGGCATGATAACGGAACTGTTTCCCCGTCTCACACCGTTGCAACAGCAGCAGCTGAGCCGGCTTTATGACCTCTATCAGGATTGGAACGCCAAGATCAACGTCATTTCGCGACGCGACATTGATTACCTCTATCTGCGCCACGTGCTCCACTCTATGGCCATTGCGCGCTACATAAGTTTCAAGCCCGGCACAAGCATCCTCGATATAGGCACGGGAGGCGGATTTCCCGGAATTCCTCTGGCCATCTGTTTCCCCGAATGCCGGTTTACGCTGATCGACAGCATCGGAAAGAAAATCCGTGTGGCTGCAGCCGTGGCCCACGACATAGGCCTCACCAACACGCTTGCCGTGCAACGCAATGCGAAGGAAGAAAAAGGAAAATACGATTTCATTGTGAGCCGCGCCGTCATGAACGCGCGCCAATTGGCCGATATGGTGCGCAAAAACATTGCCTCTCGCCAACACAACGCCCTACCCAACGGGCTCATCTGTCTTAAGGGCGGCAATCTCGATGAAGAACTCTCGCAGCTCGGTTGCCCTTATGAGCTTGTGGCCATATCCGACTACTTTAAAGACCCGTTTTTTGAAACCAAACAGATACTTTACG